>Ga0308160_10000538_pt1 | contig 71083 bp, 74 predicted proteins | sample PhyFR1_FD_201036 | JGI IMG/M metagenome (GOLD analysis project Ga0308160, IMG submission 201036) | Phyllosphere microbial communities from UC Gill Tract Community Farm, Albany, California, United States - DLSLF.R1 | ecosystem: Host-associated > Plants > Phyllosphere > Unclassified | place: USA... | reverse complement strand
CCAGCCCCCCCCCGGCGGGGGGGGCCCAGCCTCAGTAAGGAAGGTCGAACAGCCGCTTTTGCGCTTGCGGTGGGCGGAGAAGGAGGACGCACGCCATGCGAATGACCGTGATGGGCGTGGCCACCGGTCGCGAACATGCCAAAGAGGTTGATGGCGAGCCCGACCGAAGAGACGAGCAGGAGCTGGTCCGTCTGCATCTCGGGCGGGTCGACGCTAGCGACGGCGAGGGGAGGGGGTTGGAGGGGGAAGCGGGAGCGGAAGAGGGTACGGAGTCAGCAAAATGATTCCGCTACAGAGGTTTGAAGGCACTCAGCATGAGACGTACATGCGCTGGACCGCCTCGAAGATAATGAAGACCGAGATGAGGAGGAGGAAGACGCCGTTGGCGAAGCCCGAGAGCGTCTCGACCCGGCCGTAGCCGTAGGTGAAGTGCTTGTCGGGCGTCCAGGCAGCCATGACCGAGGCGAAGAGGCCGATGCCGAGGGCGAGGCAGTCGAAGAACATGTGGATCGCTGCGCGACCGACCCGGGGGAGAAGAAGTAATGGGTGGCGGTGCAGCAGCGGGAAGAGGGGTCAGACGGGTCAGACGGGAGAGTGCGCGATGACGACGACGACGACGAAAGCGTGATTAACGAACCGTCCGAGATGAGACCGAGCGAGTTGGTCCACACGCCCCAACCGAGCTGGACTAGCATGAAGCCGAGGTTGAGGCAAAGGAACCAGAAGATGCGGCGCGACTCTGCGTTGGCGAGGACCGTCTTGAGGTGGGTCCGCAGCCGGCGGCGCGTCTGGCCGACGACGGGCGCCGTCGTCACCGCCTGGCTCGCGCTCGGGTAGCTGCTGCTACTACTACCCTTCCGACTGCTGCCGCTGCTGCTGGCACCGCCGCCGGTGGCGCCTGAGCGGCGGAAGGCTGAGAACGAAGGGAAGGGCGACGACGACGGCGGCGGGAGGTCCATCACCGTCGACTTGGACCGCCGGTGGGACGACGGGTAGGCCGGCGCGTACGACATGGTGAGACGGCAGCAACCACAAGGAGAGCCTAGATGCGCCCGTTTCGCGTCCTATCGTTGCACAGTGTGCGGGCTGGAGGTCGGCGAGGAGGAGGAGAAGCTCGTGGCCGGGGTTGGCGGCGTCGCGTCTCTAGGAGCGAGGTGAGGCCAGTCGCGCGCCCAGGACTTAGGGTTACAGCTTCGACCTGTCGACCTGTCGCCCCTCTCGTCCTCCCTCCTCACCGACCTCGACCTTCGCCCGTTGCTCCCGTCCACGCTCCTCGCTGAGCCAGCCCAAGGCCAGCTCGCCGCCTTTGGTCGCTCCACGGTATCGCTCAACGCTTCAGTCCCCCCCCCCTCTCCTCCTCCCGCGTCCCCACCCCATCATGGCCCCCGCTCCGGCCTCGACGGAGCCGACGCTGGCCTCGCTCCTCCGCAACAAGACGTCTGCTCGTGCGCTCAACGCGTTGACGCTCTCGCTTCGGCGGCGGCTCGTCCGCTCCTCGGTCGAGATCGCCCTCTCGACCGCGCTCGTACTCAAGCAGATCGTCTCGAACGCGCGCTTCTCGTCGCTCGGCGACCTCCTCCTCCTCCTGCGGCTCGTCGGCCGCGAGCTCGAGCAGGCCAACCGGGCCGAGCGTGTCCAAGGCAACGTCGTCCGCAAGGTGATGAAGCTCGTGCGCGAAGAGTGGCGGGCCTTTGGCGTCACCCAGCAGCCTCAGTCGGCGGCGGCCTACGCGTCGGCCAGCGGGACCGAGACCCACGTCCGGCCACCGTCGGCCTTCTCGCTCTCGGCCTTCCTCGCCAATAGCGCGACGGCCGCGACAGGCGGCGTCAGCGGCTCGGCCAGCGGGCCCGGGCACGCCCACCACGGTCCAGCAGGCAGCAAAGGCGGCGACCTGGCGATCCCGCTCGGCCTCCTGTCGGATCCGTTCGGGCCGTCCACCGCCCCGAGCCCGCTCCTGACGACGGGTTCCGTGCCCGTGCTCGAGCCGGCAGAGTACACATGGGACGCGACGAGCCCGTCGGCCGGCGACAAGGTCCAGAGCCTCAAGCCGCTCCTCATCCAGGCTATCCAGGAGGTCATTGACGAGCTCGAAACAGTCGTCGAGAACGTCGCCAAGGGCGGCTCGTCACATGTTCACTCGTCGTGCATACCAGCCCTCTACACCTCCTCTCCTGTACAATCGTCTCAGCGCTGACTGCTCCGTACGTCTCCTTGCTTCCAGCGAGACGATTTTGACGCTGTCACACTCCAAGTCGATCGAGTCGTTCCTCCGCTCGGCTTCGCGCTCGCTCTCGCACGGCCACGGCGCCGGCACCGCCGGCCGCCCTTCGCCTTTCACCGTCCTCGTCCTGGCGACATCGCCTTCTCTGCTCGGCCTGTCGCTCGCGCACGCCCTGAGCTCAGGCTCCTACCCGCTCCAAACGCTCCTCCTCCCGGACGCCAACCTGCCCTCCTTCCTGCCCTCGACGTCCAAGCTTCTCCTCCCGGCCCATCTCATCCTTCCCTCGGGCGGGATCCTTGCCCCCTCCGGCTCCCTCCTCGCAGCTTCCCTAGCCAAGACTCACGCAGTCCAGGTCGTCGTCGTTTCGGGCGCGTACAAGTGCACGCCGAGCTGGACGCTCGGCGTTGCCGGCGAGGGCGCCGAACGGGCCGACCCGGGCGAGGTCCTTGCTTTCGCGGACGCTGCCGGCGAAGGGGTTGACGTCTGGAACGAAAAATGGGACTACCTCGGGCCCGAGCTCATCGATGTCTTCCTCACCGACCAGTTGCGTTCCCTCATCCCTGGCAACGGGCGTCTCTCCCCTTCGCCTTGCCTCATGCTGACCTCCCCCTGCCATCATTTCGTAGCGGCGACCACGCACCGTCCTACATCCACAAGCTCATCAAGGACATGTACGACGACGAGGACCTCATCTTCTAGCATGTACCTTCGCGTGTCTTGCTATCGTGGGAAAGAGGGCGAGGGGCATGCGTGGAAGCTGGGAGCAAAATCTCATCATACAGGGGGGTCGGGGCCCGGGAAGAGCATGGGCGCGACCACCGAAGCCGCGGGGCCAGCAAAGAGTGGAAATGGGTGGAAGCAGGCGAGAGGGATGAGAGAGGCGGCGAGACGCAGTAGGGCAGGTGGTCTACTGAGCACCAACCGCTCTACTTCTTCTTCGGCCCGCCCTTCTTGCCGACGACCGACTCCTTGATGCTCTTCTTGCCGGCGCTCTGGCCCGAAACCTTCTTCTTGTCGGCCGGCGCCGACGCCGTCTTCTTCTTGCTCTCGACCTTAGAGACGGTCGGGACCGGTGCCGGGTGGGGCGGGGCGGGCGCGACAAGCTTGGCCTCGGTCGTCGTCGGCGTCTTCGTCTTCTTGACCGGCGCGGGCGCCTTGGCCTTCTTCGTCGGCGCTGGGGTGGGCTCGACGAGATCGTCCTCGCCCGCCTCGCTGTCGTCGTCCGAGTCGTCCATCGCCTCGTCGTCCTCCATGCCCGTCCACCTGCCCGCCGGGTCGGCCACCCAGACTGGCAGCGCAACGCTGCTCGCCGTCTTGATGTTGAGCGCGCTCACGTTCTCCCAGCCGCCAGGGACGAGCTTGCCGAGCTGGCCGATGGCAGCTTTGAGGCAAGCCGCGACCTTGGTCGTGTCCATTCCGTTGGCGGGCGGGAGCGAGGCGATCCGGATCGCATGCGAGTTGCCGGGCGAGTGGTGGAAGTAGGTCGAGCTGATGGCCCGCTCGAGCTCGCCCTTGAGGTCCTTGCGCGTCAGGTTCACCGGAATCGGCTGCCTAAAAAAAGGCAGATGAGGAGGGCAGCGAGTCAGCCTATGAAAGTGAGGAAGAGAGGGTGCATGGCTCGCGGACCCACTTTTTGGCCTTGAAGAACTTTGTCCCGAGCAGCTTGGGCAGGAGCGGGACGACGCGCTCGTCGACGAGGAAAAGCCCATGCTCGTTCATGAGCTGCCGCCGAGCCTCAAACGGCTTAAACTTGCCCCGGAGCTTCTCGATCCCGACGACGCGGCCGACAAACTTGATGCGATGCTCCTCGAGCAGGTCCTTGTAGAAGCGCCGGGGGTCCTTGGTGATGAGGCAGACCGAGGTCGTCCGGGGGTCAACGAGAGGGTAGGGCAGTGCGCTTTGGGGGAGGGGGGGAAGGGGGGGGGGGGGGGGCGGAAGAAGCAACGGCCGGGGTCAGCCAAAAGAGCGAGGAAGGAAGACCCGATCTCTCTTGCGCCAGCTCGAGCAGCCGAGGTGAAGGATCGAGCAGCCGAGGGGCGAAGGGGTCGGTCGACTAGCGGCAACCAAGTGTGGGCCAGCTCTCTCGCTCGCCCCGAATAGCCTCAGCCGGCCCGGAGGCGCAGACACCCAACCAGCCAGAAGCACGCGCCACTGGACCCACATCTTTGCCGGCTTGAGCTTCTTGACGCTGCTGATCTTCTTTGTGCCAATCGTCAGCCAGACGTGGTCGTCGCGGTCGAGGAGCTCCGTCTTGGAGGCCTCAGTTGCCTGCTTGGTCGCGTGGGCGACGAGCGCGTGGACGGCCTTGTCGACCTGGGCGGACGAGACGCGCGAGTCAATCAGGTCGGACGCGGCCGAAGTGGAGGCGACGGGGTTGGCTGGCATGGCTGAAGGTGAGGGGAGGGATAGGATGGGAGAGTGTCGACAGGAAGCCGCTGCCTGCAGGCGAGGACCTCGTCCGCAGCGTTGCGCCGAAATTCAGCCCTCGCCAGCGCCAGGCTCAGGTAGCGACGAGCCTGGCAACAGTAGGTCAACCGACGCGCCTGTGTTTTCCCGGCACGCCCGCCCGCCCGCCCGCCTCCTCCCTCCCCTCTCCCCGTCTCTCTCTCTCTCTCTCTCTCTCTCTCTTTCGACCACATCTCCTTAGCGACACCTACTCTCGATCCGATGGCCTCCTCGACCGGCTCGTCGTCGCTGCCCTCCGGCCGAGCACCCTCGCCCTCACCCTCGCCGCGCTCGATGCGCTTCGCCGGCGCCCGCCAGCCGCTCGCCTCGACCTCGTCCTCCTTCCTGCCCGTCCCGCCGCCTCCGCCGTCGTCAACGACCGTCATCCCTCACTCGCAGGCCGACCTCGACCGGCTGCAGATGGAACGCGCGCTCGAAGAGCTCAGCATGATGTCGTCCTCGCGGGCCTCATCGTCCTTCGTCACCCGGTCGTCGTCGGCTGGACCGCCTCGGCCGACTTGGCAGCAGCGGCCGGCGTCGCTCAACCATCGCGCGCCGGCGCCGGCGGACGACAGCCTCTTCTCGCACGATGACTTTGGTTCCTCTGTCGAATTTGCCCGGGCCAACTCGTCCCGGCACAATCTGAGCGCCCTCGACGGCCGCCCGACGTCGCTCAACGGCGGCGGCTCATCGTTCAACACGACCGGTGGCGGCGGCAACGGCGGCTTCCCTTCGGCCCCCTCGCCCGTGTCGACCAACGGCCATCATGCGTCAGCCATCACGCTCCGGACCGGCCTCGTCGGCTCGGGCCTCCCCACCTCCCTTCGCTCAGGGCCATCTCCCTCGGCCACCGCGCCAAAGACGGGCTTCGACGACGAACGCGAGCTCGCAAAGATGCTCGGCCCGACCGCCGCCGGTGCTTCCGATGGACGCGCACGCACAGGCGATGCGTTTGGCTTTTCCGGCCTCCCCGACTTCGGCTACGGGGGCGTGTCGTCGCCTCCGACGCCCAAAGCTCAGCAACAGGCTCCCCGCCCGCGGTCGAAGCTGGTCGATGCGCTCGGCCGCACCTCTTCGGCTGGCTTCTCGCCCCGAGCGGGTCCGGCGGCAGGCCGCGGCGGCTCGCCCCTCCGCACCGAAGAGTCGCTCTTCACAACCCTTGCCCGCGGGGTTGAGGATCAGCTTCTGCTGCACCGGCAGCCGCTGCGCGAGCAGCGCTCACCGGCGCAGGCTGAGAGTGGGGGCGGCGTCCGGCGGGCGACCTCGGCCGGCGGCGGCGGGAAGAAGAAGCGGTCGACAGGAGCGCCGACGGCGGACAGTTCCGTCGGCAACATCAGTCGACGACCGAGCGGCCAAGCCGCGCGCGCCCGGGCCGTTTCGGGCGGTGGTGGCGGTGTCAACGGCTCGCACCAGCAAGCGAGCCTCTACCTGCCCGACGTGACGGGCCTGAGCGAAGCTGTCGGCGAGACGCCGCTCCGACCAACTCGGCGGCCGACCGTCCAGGAAGGTCGCGAGACCGCTCAGCGTCCGTCCTCCCATTCTGCGCCCTCCGTCGTCGATCAGAGATTAACGCCCGCGCCTATCCTCTGCCCGTACCTGCCAGCCTACCCCCTCCCTGAGCTCGAGACGCTTCAAACTCGACTCCGCGCGCTCGAGACCGAGAACGCCAACTCGCACCGCCGGATCGCAAACCTCGAGGATGAGCTCCGGCTGACGCGCGAGCGAGCTGAGGCGGCCCGCGAGGAGTGGGCGATCGAGCGCCAGACGCTTGGCAGGCATCAGCGGGACGAGAGCGAGGGCGAATGGGAGCGGAGGTACTATGAGGTCGTCGAGCAAAAGAAGGGTGCGTCGTCCCCCTTTCGTCTCGAGTCTGCCAAGCGTTCTCTGTTGACCGGCCGACTCTTTCTCCCGTGCGACAGACCTCGAGGACCTTGTCGCTTCGCTTCGCTCCCAGGTGCACAAGCTCCAGTCCGACCTCTCCGCCCAGCAAGCCGTCGTCGCCTCGCTCCAAGCCCAGCGGCAAGCCGACCAGGCCGAGCTCGCCCGGCGTGGGCGCGAGGTTGACCGACTCCGGGACGAGGTCCGCCAGCTTTCGGACGAGGTCGGCGGCCTCCGAAGGGCGTTTGAAGGGCGCGAGCGGCAAGAGGCCGAGGCGCAGACGAGCCCTCGGATGTGGGAGCAGCACGCGCACCAGAGGCCGGCGAGCGCTCAGGGTCTCGGCTTTGCTGCCGATGGCGTCGCTGGTGGCGCTCGGGGCGACCTGAGCGTCGTGCAGGAGGAGCAAGAGGGCCGACCCCACCGGTCAGGGCGGCCAACCGAAGACCGGCAGTCGGCGAGGATGTCGCCAGTCGAGCGACCGGCGTCGCGCCTGTCTGACGTATGTCCGTCCGCTCTCTCGGCTGCTTGCTCTTTCTGACGGCTGACTCCTTGCCATTCGATCAACAACGCGTAGGGCCTCCGCATGGCCGCTGCAAGCCACTCCTCTCCGCCGCTGCCATCCGCCTCACCGCGGATGGCTTCCGTCCTTCCTCCTCCGTCCCCTCGGCCGCGCTCGCGCTTCTCGACCGCTGCTGCCTCCGGGTCAGGCCTCCGTCCTACAACGACGACGGCCCCGCACCTTCAGCCCTTGCCACCCTCGCCGCCGACGGCCTGGGCCGCCTCGTTTGAGCAGGAGGAGCCTGTTCTTGACCTCGACGAGGAAACCGAGCTCCTTATCCCCGAAGCCGACCTCGTCGACCTCCGCGACGACGAAGGTGCTGCCGGCGCGGACGAGACGGTCCGGCCGGCGTCGCCTGTGCGGCCGCCGCGTGTGCGTGCGAGCTCGGGCCACGGGGCCAGGCAGCGGCAGCCTCTGCCGACGAAAATGGCGGATGGTGGAAACGAGCGACTGCCACCGCAGACCGTTCTCGCCCGTGTCTTGCGCGAGCTCGAGGACGACTATGCGCACTACAAGGCGTGCGTTCATCGCCCACTTTCGTCCGCCTCGGGAAGACCGCGCAATGACCTGACATCTGCTCTTTCGCCGACCCTCTTACAGGATCTATATCGAGCTCGCCGATCAGTACAAGGTGATCGATGCGGCGTCCAACGTCGCCAAGCGCAACGTCCTGGCCGAGCACTTACGCGAGGTCATCGACACGCTCGAGCAAAAGGTCCGTCGTCGATCCTCCTCCCTTGCCTTGCAGATCGAAAACCGATCAGCTGCTGAGTTCTCTTCTGCCACAACTTCACCAGGGCGACCAGATTGCCTCGCTCTACTCGCTCCTGACGTTTGCCGACCGTCCTCTGCCCGCAACGTCACCGGCCGCCTTGTCGGCCAACGAGCAAAAGGCCTTCCGGTCGGTCAAGGACCTCCTGCGCTCCGTCCAGGAACACGACCTCGGCCGCAAGAGCAGCAGCAGCAGCAGGCTCCGCCGGAAGGAGTGAGCCTTGCGCTACCCACGCATACCCTCAACACAGTCGTTCCCCTGCCGCCTCTCGCTCGATACCTTTCGCTCCACCGCATACCCTGTACTGCTCTTGTATGACCCTGCCGCCGCTCCTCGCTCGTACTCGCTGGCACGCACTCGCCCGAGGCGATTGATGCGATGGCTGTCGACAAGAGCCTGTCTCAAGCGTGTGTCCGATGATAGAGGGAGTGAGATGAAAGACGGCGAGATGAAAGGGGAGGGGCAATTGAACCGCACGATCAAGCCTTAGGCTTGCATGTACGCGGGAGGCATCACACATAGGGCCCTACGACGCGGCTGACAGGGCCAAGCAAAAGGCCGAGCTTATGTAGAAGGGTTATCGATCTCAGCCCTTGAACAAGCTGACGGCGCCAAACGTCGCCCAGACGAGGACGAGGAAGCCAATGCTCGCGCCAAAAAACCACCGCCCGCGGCGGATTTCGGCCTCGGTGCAATCTCTAGGGTCGACGACGAGTGCGATCGAGCCGCCGGCCGCTTCGACGGAGCCGATCGACGACAAGGTTGAGGCCGTCTCGGACCAGAGAAGCGGCCGGCGCGACGAGGTCGAAAACGTCCTTGACGACGGCTGGTGAAGACGGCTCGGCCCCCTGGATCCGGCGGCCCCTTCCTCGTCGACCGCCTGTGCTGGCTCGTCCTCGTCGCCGGCGTCGACGACAGCCTCGTCGTCCGCTTTCGGCAGCGCAGCGTACGCGCCGCCCCGGTCATCCGCTATCGTTGCTTGGCGGGCGCAGCGTCGGCCGAAGGCTCGCCATAAAGCGAGGATCGAGAGCAGCTGGAGGGCGTTGATCGCGAGAAAGGTCGCGATCAAAAGCCAGGTACCGCGCGTACTGGGCGGAATTGGATGCTTCTTGAGTGCCATGAGCATCTCGTCTCCGGCGGAGCCGCCCTTCTTCTTGGAGACCTTGTCGAGTAGGAGGCCAGAGAGCGTCTGCGCAAACGTCGTCGCCGCCGACTCCATCTGTCGTGACGTAGAACCGTAGGCGAGTCAGTCCGCTTTCCAAGTCGGCTAGCCGACTTCTGTAGCGGCGAGAGAAAAAAAGAAACGACGTACGCTCTTGTGCGTGCCAAGCGCGGTCGAGACCCATTCGGGCGCGACGATGCCAGGTACGACGAGGACGAGGAGCAGCGTCGCAAAGCCGTGGCCGATGCCAAAGCTGACAAGAGCCGGCACGGGTGAGCCCGTCCACTCGGCTGGCAGGACAAGCCAGCCAAAGCAGAAGAGGGTCAAGAGCGACGCGACCGTAAGCAGGCGGTAGACGATCGTCGACGACTGGGCCTGGCCTGGGCCGGCCGCCGTGGGGTGCCGGCTGTGGGCGAGGTCGTGGATGAAACCGGCGAGCGGGTACAGGAAGATGGCGCCTGCGAGGAGGAGAGAGGCATACGAGGCCGCCTTGTCGTCGGCCAGCTGAAATCGACGTTGGACGATGTTGCTGCAGGAGCGGATTGCGATGCACCAGGATGCTTAGTCGGAGAAGTCTTCCGCATCGGCGCCACGGGGGACTCACGAAGAGAGATGCAGGAAAGGCGACCAGATGGCGCCGGAAAAGACGTTCATGAGCTGTTGGAGTGAGTGGAGCCAGACGACCTTAACACATGGACCGAGAGACGGACGGCCAACAAGCAGACGCACGATGTAGATCCAGAAGACGTCGCCGAGCTTCGAGAGATTCATCAGCTTGACCTTGCGGCGCTGAATGACGCGCTCGGCCGCGGCCTCGTCCGACTTGTGCGACGAGTCGGAGACGGCGGCCGGGTGCAGCCGGGCGTGAAAGATGAGGTAGAGGATGTTGACGGCGAAGCTGAGGCCGGCGAGGCTGGTGCTGACGATAAAGGGTCCGCGCGTGCCATATCTGTCCGAGAGCGGGTAGCTCGTGATGGACGAAAGAAAGCTCGCGCCTTTGCCGGCAACGAGGCCGAGCGCGAGCGAGACGCCGAGGCCGTGGTTCGAGAAGTAGCGGACGATACTGGCGGCGAAAGGGAGGAAGAGGGTAGAGTCAGGCGTGAGTGCCGAGGATCGATCGCCATGACGCGCGGGCGAGCCGCGCGCGGAGCCTGGAAACGCACATGGTCTCTTGGACGACGGCGAGCGGGCTGACGCCCATGCCAAAGATGAAGAGCCCGGCCGCCATGCCCTTGATGTTGCCCTGGCTGCCTGGCTCTTCCGAGCTTCCCGCGCCGGTCGAGACGAGGACGAGGAGTTGGCCAAGAAAGATGATGCCGGTCGCCAGGATCGAGGCGCGCGGCGTGCCAATCTTGGCTGTCAGCAGGCCGCCGACGAGCGGCGTCCATGTGTTGTTGAGCCTGGAGAAGAGTACTACCCGGGTCAGTGCCTCGAGCGCCTGGGCGAAGCTCACGGAGGACGTACGAGAGAGCCGCCAGGAGGAGCGAGAACTGGGTGTTGGACGTGCCCATCTCGCGCTGGATCCGGTTCTTGATCGGCCCGAGCAGGTAGCTGCCGTAATGCGAGCCGACGCTGAGCAGGCAAGCGACGAGCAGCGCAAAGGCCCGCTCCCAGCGCTCGTTCCTGGCTGGTGCGAGCGCGGCGAGGTCGGCCGTCTCGAGCTCGGCCAGCTCGGCCAGCAGCGAGCGCTCGTGCTCGTCGTCGTCATCGTCGCTCTCGGCTCGTCGTCGACCAGCTGCGGCGTCGTCGGCGGCAGCGGCGGTTGCAGACCGGTCGTCCTCGGCGTCCTCATCGAGTGACCGCCTGGGCGTCGAGGTCGCGCCGTAGTCCTGGAGAGTGCGGGGCGTGCCGAATGAGACGACCTTGCGAAGCGGCGGCGAGCCCGACCGCGAGGGCGGCGACGTATCGAGCTCGATGGCTTCGTCCGATCGCCGCGGCCGCTGGTGGGGTGGGAGTGCCCTCGTCGACGACGGGCTGGTCCGCGCAGAGGCCATGGATGAGAGAGGAGAGAGGAGGACTCAGGTCTAGGGCTAAGAAGTCACAGGCATGCGAGAGCCCGGGCTGTCGGTGATGCTGAAGAAGGCAGATGGTTAGGGACGGAGAGGGAGAGAGGCAGGCTGAGCTCGGGCGAGGCCAGCAGCGGCAGCGGCCGAAATCGAAAGGCGGCCGAGCTCGACGACGGGGTCAGGAGCAGCTCGCAAACGGCCACCCGCAAGCCTCGCCTCCCTTCTCCGACTCCTGCCCGAGAAGCATGGCTTCGCCTTTTGCTCTGTCGCTGGCAGCGGCCTTGCCGAGAACGCTCTGCCGGGCGGCGCCCGCTGCGTGAGTACGACTTGAGGTCCGAGCTCCCGGAGCTTCCCTTGTTCCGCAACGCGCGACTGACGCCTCTTCTCGACGTGCTCTCTCTCTCTCTCTTGCCTCGGTCGAGCCAGCCCTCGCCAGGCGTGCAGCGCGAGGGCCTTCTCGGTATGTCTGCAGACGAGCCGTTTGATCGCCCGAGGGGTGGGGGGACGGCTTGCAGGGACGATGTCGGTCGCTCACGTACTCCGTCGCTCCTCCTCCGGCAGTCGCTCCGAGCTCCTCTGTCGAGCCGCGCCAGCGGTCGGGCCGGATGGACGACAGCGGCGTCGCTCCTCCAGGCCCGGCAGCTTTCGCTTGGCTGGCCTTTCAAGAAGACCGAGCCTGATCTTATTCTCCCTCGCGCGCCGGCCGACATTGAGCCAAGCCCTCTGGCAGGACCGTCGGCGTCGCTCCCGGTCGACCCGAACCCGTTGCCGTCGGGCCCGCTCTCAGTGGCCGGCACGCCCACGGCGCCTGAACCCATCCTCGCCTCGTCCTCTTCGCCCAATCTCCCGCAGCCCCCAAGGGCCTCCTCTATACCTCTCGACAGCCCCGCCACTCAGGGCTTTGCCGCTCCTGCCGAAAGCGCGTCCGAACAGGCGGCGGCGACGTTCGACATGGGCAGCGTCGTCGACCCGGCGACGGGCATCCTCGCAAACGGTGTCGACCTGCGTCACTTGCCCGAGCATTTCGGCGACCTTAAGGCCCAAGGCCTCTGCTCGTGGTGGCCAACAGGCTGGGTCCAGTGGATCATGGAGGCCATCCACGTCAGCACGGGTCTTCCCTGGTGCGTCCTTGGGTAATGCGAAGAGGGCAGGCAAAGTCCGATGCTGACCTGCGTACTCATCGTCCGCCTCCGGGCCAGGTGGGCGACCATTGTCGTCTTCACCATTCTTGCCCGGGCGGCCGTGCTCCCGCTAACCCTCGGCGGCCTGCGCGCGGGGGTCATCATGGAACAGCTCGGGCCCGAGCTGAAGCAGTACCAGGATGCGGCGAAAGCCACGACGGACCAGCAGACCAAGGCCCTTCTGATGGGCAAGACCAAGGCCCTGATGAATCGGCACGGCATCGGATTTTTTTCGGCTCTCAAGGCGCCCCTCATCTCGATGCCCATCTTCTTCGGCACCTTCTGGGGGATCCAGGCCATGTGCCGGCTGCCCGTCTGGCAGCTCAAGGTTCAGGGCATCGGCTGGATTCAGGACCTGACGTTGGCCGACCCGCATTGGATCCTGCCCTTCACTTCGGCCGTCGCGACGTGGTGCATCATCCACGTACGTTGTCTGCATTCGAAACAGGCCGGCCTCATTGAGCCGTGCTGACCGCTCGTTTGCTTGCTTGCTTTACACCCCTACCCCGGCCTTTCGCAGTACGGAGCCAAGGGCACGCCGCCCGCCACCCAGGCTCAAACCAACCCCGAGCTACTCAACGCTATGCGTAACTTTGGAAAGTGGGCCGTCTTCGCGTCCATCCCGTTCATTGGCGGCTTTACGATCCCAGCCGCGGTGCCGCTCATCGGCGGCCTGGGCCCGTCCGGCATGCCGGCGGTCAGTTCTGGAATCCCGCGTGAAAAGGCCCTAGCCACCAAGCTGACCGCGTGCCGACCCTTGCTCTGAACAACTCGCAGGCTGTCCTGCTCTACTGGACCGTCTCAAACTCCTTCACCGCCCTTCAGTCGCGCCTCTTCGGTGTCGCGGCTGTCCGGGCGTATTTCGGTCTGCCGGAGAACCAGCCGGTCGACCCGACGGCGCCCAAGCAAAGGACGCGCTCGCTCTTGGCGATCTTCCGGGATAAGATCGAAGAAACCGCCAAGGCAGCGCAGGAAAAGACCCTGGCTGAGGCTGCCTCATCCCGGGCGCTGCTCCGGACCAAGCAGAAACAGGCGCAGGAGTTCCAGGCGGCGTCGAAGCGTCGCCAGCCGACCGATGCCGACCTCTACATGGAGGAAGAGGACGCCGCCAAGCCGCTCGAGCGTGTCACCGCCGGCTTCAAGCAGGCGACGGCAAAGACGACCCAAGAGAGCACGATCAGGCGCGAGCAGGAACTGCTCCGGGCGGCCAAGGCGCAGAGCGAGGAGCGCGCGCGGCTCGAGGGCCAACTGAAGCAGAGCGCCCAGCGGCGACTCAAGGCGTTCAAGCCAAAGTGATCTGACTTCCCTGCTCGATACATGCTCTGTTCGACGCATACCGGCCGTCAGGCGAGAAGGCTGCAATGAGGGCGTCGCGGCGGGTGCTGCTGCCGTTGGGTCGGTTGACTGCGCGGGCTCTCCTCCGAGGCGGAGCTCTCGAAAACGATCGACGACCTGGCCCATCCTCAACGAGATCGTCGACCTCACAGCCGTCTTGATGGTCAGCTGGCCGCGCTGAGCCACAGACGTCGATATGCCGATCTGCACGAGTTGCTCGGCGCCGGTCGACTCGCTTTGGACCGAGTACTCCTCGGTCAGCCCCCCAACTCATCGCCCAGCCAAGCTCAGACTCGAGGAGGCTGACGCTCCGCCTTGCTTCGACCTGACCCGGCCGGTCCCGTCGTCTCCCGATGCTGTAGCCGACCAACATCCGCCTGACCGTCTGCGGCGGATGCAAGCGCTTTGCCGATCCTTACGTCGAGGAGCCGCTGCTCGTGCTCGCGCTCGACCTCCTGCTGCTCCGACCTGGAGTCTATCGGCACGAGCTCTACAACCGCGGCGTCCCTCCGCTGAAGGCTGGAGTTGGTAACGGTAGCGGCGGCGAGCAGCAGATCAGCAATCCCCCAATCAGCCGGGACGAGGTGACGCCCGCTGCCTTGGTGAACGAGCAGGGCCCAAGCTGATGCTGCTCTCGGCACCGGTGCCGCCCAAGATCCTGACCGACCTGCTGCTCCGGCTCAACGCGGTCACTGTCGCCATCGACGCCTGTAGGTCACCCTTGGAGTCAGTATCGAGCCTCTCCGTCATGCGCTAACGGCGTCATGAGCCCACCTCACGCTCCAGATCTGCTCTGGTCGGAGGCTCGTGTGTCCCCGCATGGCCGCGCAGCCCGCTGCGGCCTGGGGCTAACTCCTGTTCGTGCTGCTCCTCGCCGTCGCCAGCCATTTCTGAACGATCGTCGGCCTGGCTTCTCCTCTTTGCATGCGCTCTCGAGCTCGCCGTCTTCCAAGCTGGCGTGACGCTCGCCTGCGCGGCTGTCCTCGCCGGCCGACGACGCTGGGCCGCAGCTCGGAGCGCACTCCCGCTTGAGGCCGACTTTCGGTGCGTTGTGTACCTGCTTCCATCGCCCCCCTTGCGCTAAGCCCGAAGACTCTTCGTCATCAGATTCACCCTCGTCCCTTTGACGATCGTCCTCTCGTCACTGCCCAAGACGCTCCTGCTCCTGCTCCTCTCTCTTTTCCCCCAGTCCGGCTCTCCCTCGTCCCCCTCGACCGACAGCCCCCTCCTGTTAGGCCTCCCCATCCTTTCATCGCTCCTTGACGCCTACCTGCCGAGCCTCATGCCCTCACTCGGACCGCTCGACCGGCCCTGGATCCTCCGGCATCTCCTCTCTGGGCTTTCGAACGGCTTTGCGCTCAAGGTCCTGCTCGCCCCGCTCGGCATCGGCGCCGGGGCGAGCACGGCTTGCATCCTGGTCGGCTACCTCGCTCGAACGGCCGTCCTCCCGCTGCTCGGTGTCCGGCCGACGCCCGGCGGGCGGTAGCTGATAAGTATCCCACGGCTGTCAGCAGAGCGACCGAGCGCGGAGCGCAGAAGTCTTATCGGGCCGATGCTCGGGTTTGAAAGCTGTCAGTGGGCCGGGAGTGCGAGGTCGTAAGAAGGGGTCATCAGAGAGAGTGAAGCGCATGAGGTGGAACTGGGTCTTGGAGGGGGGGAAGGGCGGTCGACGAGCGGGCAGATCTCCCAACAGTGTGAGGAGTCAGAGAAGCCGGCCTGCGTGCCGCCGGGCGCTCGAGCCGCGCTCAGGCCTTAGCAGGGACGCCCCAGTCGTGAAGGCCGTCGGGGCCGAGGACGTCCTTGAGGAGGCGCTGGCTGAGGTCCCAGAGGGCCCAGCCGAGGACACGGTCCGAGCACTGGGCCGTCTCGCGGCCGGCCTTGCCCGGGTCCATGAGGTACGTGCCCGAGAGGCCGAGCGAGCGGACCTCGGGCGAGGTGGCGGCGTAGCTGTAGCAAGCCAGGGAAGGACGTGCAACTCTCGTCAGCGACGGTGTGACTTGGGGATTGACAGTCAGCGATTGGGGACGTCACATGACCGGGTAGGAGCCCTGCTCGGGCGACCGGTCGAGGACGTGCGTCTGGAGCGCCTTCATAAAGTCGCCCATCTTGCCGTAGTCGGACCAGCCGTGGTGGAAGCTGGCAGTGAGGCGAAGGACAACGTCAGCCGGTGGGTCGACGTCGTCCGGTGACGCAAGCGACTGACTCTGTCGCGACACTACCCGGGTGCACGGCGACGATCTGGATGTTGTCGTTGTGCTTGTCGATGACCTTCTCGAAGAAGCCAAACTTGACGCTGTAGAGGGGTGTCACAAGGGGCAGCGCAGGAGTAGGTCGTTTGCTTCAGCAACACCAACCTCGACAGGAGCAGCACGCGTGGCACGCACCCGATGATCTGAGCGGCCTGAGGCGAAGAGGAGCGCACGTCGAATCGCCGTCAGCACCTGGGCCGCCCGCGCCCGCGACCCGAGGGCGGAGCGCACCTTGGTCCGGCCGTAGATCTGCGAGGGTGTTAGGCTCGGGTCGTTGATCTCCTCGAGCGAGCCAAAGTGCATGGCCGACGGGCAGAAGCGGTGGTGCTCCGAGCTGACGACGACGATGCGGGCGCCGCCGTTGGCCCGGCCGGCCGTCTTGCGGAGGAGCGGGAGGAGCCGGTTGACAAAGAGGACGTTCGACAGCCAGTTGACGACAAACGTGTGCTCGATGCCGTCGGCCGTCGTATCGTGCGAGCGCATGAAGCCGGCGTCGAGGACGACGAGGTCGAGCCGGTCCTCGTCGGCGACGAGCTTGTCGATCGCCGCCCGGGTCGCCTTGAGGTCGCAGAGGTCGGCGCCGAACCAGACCGCCTCGGCCGTCTCGCCCGCGCGGGCCTTGATGGCGGCGACAGCCTCGGCACCTCCCTTCTCGGTCGACGACGTCATGATGACGCGGGCGTGCGCTTTGGCAAAGGCGAGGGCCGTCTCGAAGCCGATGCCGCGCGAGGCTGGCGGGACGAGATGGGGAAAGACAGGGGAAGAGGGTCAGTGCGCGCACTAAGAAAAAGGGGGGCGGGGGGCGGGAGGAGCCAGGGGTCGAGCGGCCGCTGCGCACCGCCGGTGACGAGGACCGTCTGGCCCTTCATCTCAGGCGGCTCCTGCTTGGCCGGGCCAAAGATCGAGGGCAGGATGGCCTGGATGCCGCCAGTGCCATGGGTGGTCGAGCCCCGGCCCTTGTCCTGGTCAGGCTGGTTGAGGGTCGGCAGCGGGCTAGGGGTCGTCATTGCAAGGGTGTGCTATCGACAAAAGGGGGTGCGTGAGCAGGTGGTCTGGTCGGGTCGTCGAGAGCGCGAGCGATGGTCGACGGACCGGTGTGTGTGAGGCGGAGTGGGATGGTGGGTGGGTAGGTGGGTGGGTGGTGGGAAATGGGGAGATGGAAGATGGGTGAGGGTCTTGAGCGAACGGACGGCCCGACGGTTCGGCCGAGGCGGCGGGCGGACCGTCGTTCCTAGCAGCACGGCATGACGTCGAACGGGGCGGCGTTGGTCGGTCCGGTGCGTACTCCTGAAAGCCACATCCTCCAGCCTCCCCGTCGTCCGTCCAAACCGCCCTTTCGACGCGAGCTTCGAGTCGGTCGGTGTGAGGTTTCATGCGTCTGACAGATGGCTTCTCTCAGCGGCCACGGCCACCTGGCCCACCCCCTCCCCGAGCGAAACCTCCCCGCCCACGACCGCCGTACCCGCCGCCGCCGCCGCCGCCGCCGCCGAGCCGGGGCATCACCATCGGCGGCGGCAGGTGGCTCGCACCCGACGACTCCGCCCGGTCAGGCCCGCCGGCGCCAGCGCGGTCGGGCTCGGCCATCCAGCTCGGCGGGGGTGGTCGCTCGCTCAGCGGTCCTCCTCTTCCACCGCCGCCGCCGCCGCCGCGTGGGCCCGAAGCCCCGCCGGCGAGAGGCTGGAGGGCCGGCTGGTCCTCGACCGCCATCGAGCGCGGCGCTCGAGGGACAAAATCACCGCCGCCTCGACCGCCCCTGCCGGCCCGGAAGCCGCCACCGCCGCCGCCGCCATTGAAGCCTCGCGGGCCGGTCGGGGGCGCCATGCCCGACCGAGGGCCTGACGGCGGCGCAAAGGCCGGTCGGCCGCCGCCCCGCATCGCTGGCGACCCAAAGCCACCTCGGCCGGGGTTGTTGGATCCGATGTGGCCGAGTGCCGGCGGTGGGGGGCCGAACGATGGCCGGTGGGGCGGGAAGGGCGAGGCAGCCGTCGGCAGTGGGTCGACGACACCGACGAGGGGCGGCGCCGCGTAGGCTGGCGGCTGCGGGGGCGGCGCGAACGACAGCGGAATCGACGGCGAGGAACCGAGGGCGGCGTGGAAGCCGGTCGGCGATGGCCCAGGCCCGGGCCCGTATTCAAGCCTGCCCTCACGATGTTCAGGCCCTGGCGGGTACGCCTCACGCTCCGGGTACCGCTGCTCGAGGTCAGGGTTACGCCGGTGAGGTTGGTGGTGCGGCGGGACGTCTCGGTCGGGATGAATACCGAACGGCCGGGCGGCTGGCGGCGGCGGCGGTGGCGAGGGCGTCCTCGTGCCGAGCGGCGCGCCACCAGTGGTAACCCGGGAGGAAGGCGGGAGGTTGCCGGGGTAAAAGAATGGCGAGCGGTCTGGCGCAGAGTATTGCGGCGGGTAGGTCGCGCCGGGTGGAGGCGGCGGCATCTGCATCGTCGGCGAGGGAGTTGCGCCGTAGGACCAGCTCGGAGCAGGCGGCGACGGCGGCTTGGCGGCTGAAGGCGATACCTGCTGCGGCTCGACCCGTCTCGTAAAGGAGGAGAGGGTCGACAGCCGGGCCGGCAGGGCTGGGACCGACAGCAACGAGGTCGAGGGCGATGCTGGCACGTGCTGGACAGCCGGCTCGGCCAGATCCGACGGCACTGGCTGCGAAGATGGCGCCACTTCGGAAGGCCGAAAGCGATCTGCCGAGGACGGATCGGTTGGCTGAGTGGGCGAGGACGGCAGTTGCGACGGGCCTTGCCGAGACCAATCGAGCGACGCAGATTCGTTCACCGGCGTGGACGGGACCGCTTCCGCAGTCGCAAGGGCCGGAGGCGCACTCGCAAAGGAACTGCAGCGTGCGCTTTGGATCAGCTTACCGAGAGTAGCAATAATCAAGTTGGCCGGGACGCACCTCTCCTCCTCGGGTGTGATGGTCGCCGCGGCCACCGGTTCAGGAGCTGGGGTCGGAGCCTCCTTCTTGCGCTTGGCCCAGTCCTTGAGACTCATGCGCTTGACCGGCGGAGGCGTCGGCGGCTTGGGCGGCGGCGGCGTTGGCTCTCTGGGTGGCGGCGTCGGATCTCGTAGCGGGGGAGGCGGCGCGGGCAGAGACGGCTCGGCCGCCCCGCCAGTCGGCGAAACAGAGACCGGCTCGTCCTCCGCGATCGGTGGTGCGCTCATCTCGACATCTGCCGCTTCAGGTAGGGCCGTTGTCGGAACCAACAAAAGCGACGGCGGGGACGGAGGAGGCAAAGGAGCCACCCTCAGCACCGGCGACGACTCTGGCGCATCAGACAACGGCGACTCTGGGTCCGCGGGCTGTTGTCGCTGAGTCGGAGGTGTCGTAACGGCCACCAGCAGCGGCGGTAGAGGATCCGACGGAGGCGTTGTCGGCGGTGACTCGGACTCGACGCGGTTGTTAGGCCGGCGACGTACACCCGACCGAGCTCTCGAGACGGGCGGCGTCCGCAACAGTGGAGGCGGCGAAAGCGACGGCGACCGCTGCGGTGTCCTCGGGTCGGCCCTCCCATCGCCGTCATCCGACTCCGAGTCGGATGAAAAGTGCGACATCGGTTCAGTCAAGGTCGACGCGTCCGAAGCATTGCCGGCGTCCTCTTCTTCCGAGAGGTTGCCCTCCATCTCGATGTCCTCTTGCGAGACGCGGACCGCGGTGCCGCCGCCATCGTCGAGCTCGAGCTCGTCATCGGCCAGGAAGGTGGTCGGCTCAAACAGGCCAGTCGGTTTCATGACGGCGACGGCAGCGGCGCGCTCGGCGAGAACGCGGTCGATGGCCTCTTTGGCGAGTGCAGCCCGACGCTTCTCGTCATCGCGCCAGCCGCGGACCGCGCCGACAAGCGGGCCGAGGTCGGGTCGCTTCTGCCGTCGGCTGCTGCGGCTGCCGCCCGACGACTTTTCGGCCAGGCCGAGCAGCGGCTTGCTCTCGGCGACGCGGGCCATCTGGGCGAGGCCGCAGTCCTTCTTTGACGGGCAGGCACACGTGTAAAAGACGGACGAGAGATGGGTGAGGACGCCGGCGAAGCGGGGCTGGAGGTACGTCGCCAGGCCAGGCACGTTGGTCGACGGCGATTTAAGGTGGGCGGCGAGGATCGGCTGGAGGGCATGCACGATGTGATCGTCGTCCCAGTCCCAGGCAACCGAGATCTCCTCGCGGCCGCGAATCTCGCGGCTCGCAAAGAGGCCCAAGAGGAGGATCGGCTCGTCGGCGCCGCCACTCTCGGCGGCCGAGGCCTTTTTGCTGAAGACGACCGGCCGGAGGACTGCGTTCGGATGGCAGCTGTTGCGCGCGAAGCGCGTCTCGTTGCCGAACCCTCGCTGGTCGATGACGAGGTTGAGGGGTGCCGGGAGCGCACGAACGGCAGGCTTGGGCACGCCGAGCGAGCGGTACTGGTTGATCGGGTCACTCCGATAGAGCTCGCCAGCGAGGATTTCGCCGAGCACCTCGCCGATCAGATCGCCTTTGACAATCGGATTGTCGGCGTAAAGGCCGTACATCGACGGCCGCGGATAGACCGGCCGGAGGAGCGACGTCGTGATGGTCGGATGCGAGGCCGTGAAGGTCTGAGGCGGAGCGGCAGACGAGTCTGGCAGCACCTTGATGCTCGTCGACGCGGCTAGCGCCGCAAGGCTGGCACCCGACAGGTAGACCGGGGGCAGAATCGGATCGAGTGGCCCGAAGGTTGCCTGCGGACCTGACCACTCGGGGACAACCGGCGAGGTGGGCGGAGCGACGACGGGCGCCAGAGAGGGCACAGGGGCAGGAGCCGTAACGGCCGCCGAAGCTGTCAAGGCCTCTGGGGGAGGGATAGCTTTCGCTTCCGGCTGATTATCTGGCGCGGGCGGCAGGGCTAGCGGCACCTCCGCGGACGGCACGGGCGCCGAGGACGCATCGGCTGACGCTGGCACCTTTGCAGCCGGGACATCGGCCGGAGAAGTGATTGGTGCGGCGGTTGGCGGAGGATCGAGGTCCATGGGCTACAAAAGACATCGTGAAGCGTCCGGGATCAGTTAGGGCGTCGGATGCGAAGGGAGCGAGCAACATTACGGACCGTGGTTTCTGCGATTGGCGTCGCTGCTGCTAATAGCTGGACCTCTTTGGCTGCCGCCGCCGGCTGGGCTTCTTCGGCGACCGGAGAGAGCTCCGGCGCTGCCGTGGTAGACGGCGTGAGAGACAATGGCTCATGCGGCTGTGACGACGTGGGCGGCGGAACGACCGAGTCCGGGATCTCCGCCGCCCAGCGCTTGCGGACGCGCTCGAGCGCGCGGCGCACGCGGGCGTCTCGGACGAGGCTCTCGCGGACGTCGACAAACTCGAGCATCCAAGCCTCAAGTCGGCCTTCGTCGTCGAGCCCGTCGTCGGTGCCCGACCGGCTCGGCGCCGGCGAGGCGGCTTGCGAGAAAGACCCGACCCCGCCGGCCGCCGCGCTGTGCGACGTGCTCGGCCGTGAGGAAATGTCGATCGAGGTCGGATGCGGCCGGGGCGTCGACGGATGTTGCGTGGCGCCGGTAGAGGTCACGGGCGTTGACGACGAGAGAATGTCGCGCAGGAGGGCGTTCGACTTGCGCTTGTGCGATACGGGACCGGCCGGCGGTGCAGAAGGCGGCGGCGCGGACGCGCTGGCAGCGGCCGACGCGGACGTCCCCGCGATGGCGTTCGGTGCTGAGCCGTCTGCCTGCTGCGGCTGCTGCTGTTGCAACAGCAATGCGGCTGCCTCGCGCTCGCGAGCGTCACGCGCGGCCGTGTGCTGGTTGTGGCCGGCCTTGCGCTTCTTGGCGGGCGGCTTGTCGACTGGCGCTGGCGGTGCTGGCGGGGCGGCCAAAGTCGGCGAAGTGTCGGCGGCCGCAGCAGCAGCCACGGCCGACTCGGCGACGGTCGGCGTCGTTGCTAGCGGATCTGACCCTCCCTCGCCCGTAAGACCGGCGGCGGCCTCCCTCGCCCGAGCCGCCAACTCTCGCTCGAGCTCGTCAGCCGCTAGACGGGCCGCTTTCTCGCGCCACTGCCGCTGGGCCTCCTTGGCTGCAGGCACGTCAACCGGCCGGGGCGAGCAGACGGGGCAGATGTAGATGTCGGGCACGGCCGAGGGCGCGATGCCGAGGCAGACAATGTGGTTCCACGCAAAGCAGTGGTCGCACTGGATCGTGAAGCCATCGTCCTCCTGCGAGTCGGGTCGAGTCGAGGGGTAAGGGTCAGTCGGGCGACCTATCCGCCTTCGCTCCAGCGGGTTACGCACAGTCGATTCGCAGATGCAGCGGATGATGCCCGAGTCCGGGTCCAGGATGTGGAGGCCAGAGGCGGCAGCGACGACGGGGGTCGCGGCGGCGGCAGGACCCATGGCACCAGTGCCACCTGCGCTCGTCGTCCCAGCAGCGGCGGCGGCAGCAGCAGCAGCAGCAGCAGCAGCAGCAGCAGCAGCCGTCGCCGCCTTGCCTCGGCCCTTGCTCTTCCCACCGCCTTCTTTTCCGACGCCACTCGCGCGCTTCCGCTTCTTAGCCGGAGCCGGCACCGTCGTCGAGGCAGCAGCGACCTCAGGGATGATAGCGAGCGGCAGCGGCTGTGGGGGCTTGGGTCTCACGGCCGCGGCCGGCTTGTGGTCGTCGTCTTCGTCAGCGGGCTCGATGTCGGAGCTCTGGCCTGGCGAGTTTGGCGGCCTCTGACGGAGCGGCTGCTGTGTCGTATGCGGCTGCTGCTGAAGGGCCGGATGAATGTTGGGGTCCCGGGGCGGGAGCGAGAGGTACGAGCTGGTCGACGACGGCCCGGCCCCGTACGACGGCTGCGGGCCATAGTGATGCGACGGCGGCGGCGGAGGGTAGTAGGCCTGCTGAGCATAGTAGCCGGCACTGCCGCTCGCATGGTAGCTTTGTCCAGAGGCGACGGTCTGTTGGGGACCCTCGAGATCGAGCGACTGGAATGGCGGCAGGCTCGTCCCCGTCTGCCCGCCCGGCGTCGACGGCCCGGCCGCAGCTGAACCGCCGTAGTAGGCCTCGTAGGGCGAACCTGAACCGCCTCGAGCGGTTAGCGAGCTCGGACCTTGGCCGAGCGAGGGCGAGAGGTACCGGGCGGATGGATTGGGCGTCGGCGAGGTCGCCCGTCGGATCGTCGTCGTCCCCGACGGCACCGACGGCTGAGACGGTAGCTGGCCAGAGCCTGACGCCGGCGGCTGGACGACGAAGGCACCGGGGAAGGCGAGAGTTGGAGCGGGCGAGGGCGAGCCGGCTGCCTTGAAAGCTGGTCGGCCAGCGGAGAATGGGTCGTTTGGCCCTGCCTGGTTCCTGCTGCTGCTGCTGCTCTTGCTCCCTGCCGCTTCTGGCGCTACTCCAGCCAGAGCCGGCTGCGGCTTGACAGTCTGGGTCGGCGAGGTCGTCGCTGAGGTTGGGCCGTCGTGCAAAGCAAGCAGGAGCGCGGCAACGTCGTCCTCGGCCGACATGCCGGAGCGCGTGAGGAGGACGGATGGGTCCGTCGGGTTCCTGGCTTGAGCGGGGCTAAAGAGGTCGGAGGTGGTCTCGTAGACGGCGTTAGGGCGGGCGCATCCCTCAAGCGGCGGCAGCAGCTCAGCTCGAGGCCGCGCGCGCGGGCGCGAGCACGAGGTCCGACGACCGCAGCCCTCGGCCGGCCGACGAACGTCTCCCTTCCCTGCCCCTCCTCTCGACCAAACCCCCATCTGCCCCCTCATCTCTCGCTACGCCATGCTGCCGTCAAAGCAGGTTCCCGTCGGATCGCTGAGTATTCAGTCGGTCAGTCTCACCCTTCGTTACAGGCCTCGTCGCCCCGAGGTCGCGCCGCGGTCGTCTCCGTGCCTGCTTGCTTCCTGCTTGCTCCTCGGCTGACTCGTCGTCGTGCTCTGCTCCCCTTCCCTCGCCCCTCCCAGTTCCACGACGACTCGCCGCCCTTCACCGGCGCGGGTGACTCGGCACCGTACCCGCCGCCGTTCGATCTGTCATCGTCGACCTCGCCCCTGTCGCACTCTGTTCTCGGCTCGTCGGGCCCGCCGACGCCCGGCCTCAGCGGGCCCTCGGCCGCGTTTGCGAGGTTCGCCGGCGGCAACGGCGCCGGCGCGAGCTCGAGCACGAGTCCGTCCAGCGGCAGCAGGTCGTCCGCCAACGGCAACGGCAGCAGCATCCGATCCAACGGCTTTGGAGGGCTCGAGCGTGCGAGCTCGCCCGCGCCGGCCGTTGCGACCGACGACGCTCAGCAGCAGCGCCGGCCGGCGAGTCGGGCGTCGTCGTCCTCGTCGTCGGCGGCGTCATCCGACCCGCCTGTCGACCCGGCCTCCGGCACAATCGCCCCGGCCGGAACCAGCTCGTCTTCGACGGCCGCTCACGCCTCCAACTCGCAGCAGACGTTGACGGCCAGTCGTGCCTCATCGCCGCCGCCGCCGCCGCTGCCTCTGGGCTCACGGCCGCAACAGCCGTCGCGGTCGGCTTCGGGCGGCGAGGTCCGACACGCAAAGGACGGCGAGGCCGACCAGGAATCCCAGCTCGACACGAATGCGACGCCCAATGTCGACAGCGGTCGCTTCCTCGCCGGAACCGAGGCCTACACCTTCCCCCGGCATCGGCTGCGTGACGTTTGGGAGGATGAGACCAAGATCCCGCTCGTCATCGTCGCCTGCGGCTCCTTCTCACCGCCGACGTACCTGCACCTGTGCGCCTAGCCCTCTTCTCAAACTCGCCGATCTCGTCGCTGACCGCCTAATCCTGACGATGCTCCCTTCCTCGCTAGGCGCATGTTCGAGATGGCCAAGGATCAGATCGAGGAGGATGGCCGGTACGAGATCCTCGGAGGCTACTACTCGCCGGTGTCCGTCTCCCTCGTTGTTGCTCGCGTGCGGCGCTCAGTCGCTGACCCCTCTTCATTCATCACGCCAGCTCGGACCACTACAAGAAGGCGGGTCTGGCTCCCGCGACGGATCGCGTCAAGATGTGCGAGCTCGGCGTCGAGACGACGTCGATGTGGCTCATGGTCGACCCTTGGGAGGCCGGTCAGGACAGCTACCAGCGGACGGCCGTCGTCCTCCAGCACTTCGAGGAGGAGATCAACGGCGGCGAGAGCGGCGGCGTGCGCTCGAAGAACGGTGCGTGTGCGACGAGCAACTGCCGGCGGTTGTTGCGCCTGCTTGCGTAGGAACGGCGCAGCTGACCTCCCTCGTTTCGATGGCCTCTGCCTTCGACAGGCAAGCACACAAACGTCAAGATTATGCTTCTCGCCGGCGGCGACCTGATAGAATCGTTTGGCCACCCGGGCGTCTGGGCAGAGGACGACGTGCGTCTGGTCTCCAGCCGCTCCATGAGCCGTACATCCGGATCCCGCTCGCTGACCTCTCTCTCTCTCTCTCTCTCTCTCTCTCTCTCTCTCGCCTGGTCTCCAGCTGCACATCATCCTCGGCCACTTTGGCTGCCTCATCATCGAGCGAACAGGGTCCGACGTCTGGGCCTTCCTCCTCAGCCACGACATCCTCCACTACTACCGCAAAAATATCATCGTCGTCAAGCAGCTCATTTACAACGACATCTCGAGCACCAAGGTCCGGCTCTTTGTCCGGCGCGGCATGAGCATCAAGTGCGTCGCCCGCCCACCCTTTGCTCGAGGTTGCCTGGCTATCGCTACTGACATAAAGGCTCGGCGCCCCAGGTACCTGCTGCCGAACTCAGTCATCTCATACATCCTCGAGCGCGGCCTGTACCGGTGCGTTGACGCGCCCCCTGCCTCACGCTGCCGACGTCTCGGAGATCTGGCTGACGTCTCAAGTCTGCTCCCACACTCTGCCCTCAGCACCGCGCCCTACACCGTTCCGCTCGAGATTACGCCGACGACGACGCCCGCGCCGCCGCACGCCATCTCGACGCCCGAGCCGGCCGACGACGGCAAGACGTTCTTCGTCAGCGACTCGCCAACGACGCCGGCCACCTCGCTCCCGCCAGCACCGTCAGTAGCGGCGACGGCGACGACGCCAAAAGCAACCGGCTCGTCGCTGTCGACGCCGACAGCTTCGTCGTGACCTACCCTGCTCCGACTGCACCGGCTCGCCCTCCCGCCTAAACGCGATTCGTCCTCGAGGATAGAACGACCGCACCTTGCCCCGTCCTTGCTCGCAACACCTCGCTCGCTCCTGCCCCGCCTTCTTCGAACGCTGCTGTACGATAGCCCCGGCTACTGAAAGGTGCTCTGGTCCTCGCCGCCTTCCGGTCAAATCCTCGCGTTCTCCTCGCCTTGTATGCTCTCTCACTCCCGGCCCCTCTGCTCCTTGATCGTCGTCTCGGGCGCCTTTTCGATCTTCCGCCGCCCCGCATCTGGCAGCCCCCTCCTAGACGCGTCTTCTTATACACAAATGGAACCCCTGCCTGCACTGTCGATTCAGAGGGAGCGTTGTATGCGTGTGTGCAAGGGGGCTAGCGCTGATCTCTCACCCAAGCTGCCAGCCGGCCGGTCGCCCGATCCTCCATCTCAACGCCTTTTGCTACCCCGAGCGACGGTCCTCTAACCCCTTCTCCGATGTTCACCGGCTGACGTCATCCTCTTCGATGTCAGGCGGAAGGGCGACAGTCATCGTTTGCAGAGTGTCCTCAGGCGCGGAGGACGCAAGCAGAAGGCAACCCACAACAAGGCGTTGTCACACTAATCCAACAAAGAAGGAAATCCTGCTCGAGGCAGAGGCCTCCCCGTCTCGACGCGGAAGATTTGGCAAGGCGACGACGGACCGGCCGACCGCTGACCAGCCGGCCGAAAAGGGGCACGCGACGCGCACCGCCGCCGCCGACTCTCACTCGCCCTGGCGAATGCCCGTCGACTTCTGCCTGCCACTCGAAGGCTGACCCTCTGCCGAGATCAGCGTCCGTCCCTTGATGGCGGCCGCTCTTCTATCTCGCCCTCGTCGGTGCCGCCCTGTCTCGCCCGCACGCCGGCCCGAGGGGGCCTCCGTCTGCTCGCATGCCGACTCTGTCACCGCCTGCGCCTGCGCGCACAACCATTGTCCCTCGCGGCAGCACTCAGCCAACGTCAGCGGGACTCGACACGGCTGACCCCGAACGACGCTCGGCACGGCAGAGCTCAGCAGCAGAACCCGACGCCACCGCCGCCGCCGCCCGTGCAGCCGCTCAGCAAAGCTCAGCGAGATTCAGCGGCGCCTTTGCCCTCGCCCGAACTCGGCAAGCAGCCTGACGCTCGCACGCCGCCCTCTCACCCCTCCCCGAGAGATGCCGCCCCTCCCTCCGCTCGCCTCGTTGAAAACGCGCCGGAACCCTTCATGCGTGATGGACAAGGTGCACGAACGAGAAGACCGGCCAAGGGGGAAGGAAACAAAAATGTGAGAGGGTCGCAAGGTCCACCAAACGCAACTCTCTCCGGTCCTCCGGGTGCGCGAGGGCACGAGAAGAGGCACCCAGACTACTTCAACTTTCAAGGGGGCGTAAACGCGCAAGAGATCCTGTTCAGCATAGCTGACGCGCTGGGTGCAAGAGAAGAGCTAGGCTGAGGGCATGGACACGGACAACAGGCGAGCGGCGGCGGCAGAGCGCCCCGCGTCCGAGGCCCCGGTTGGGTAGCTCGAGCCCCGGTTGAGTTATGCCGAGTTTCGCTGAGTCTCGCTGAGTTTCGCCGGCCGACTGCACCGACCGTCATCCAACCTGATCCCTGCTTCGCTCACACAGTCGTCCCTGCAGCCTGCCATCCAGTCGCTCTGACTAGCTCTAGCAGGTGTTGGATCTCTCTCGCGGGTGCTGACCTTTGCTCTCGTCGTAGAGGCCCTCTGCGCGAGCCGGCGGCGGCGACTAGTGGGCGGCGCAGAGCCGGGCGTTCGAACCCGCGCGCGTCGGCTGTCGTCCCCGGCAGCGACCGCCCAGGCACCATGAGATCGTTCCCTGGCGAGCGTCCTTAATCAAGCTCCCAGCCGGGGCAGGGTGCGGTGGCGGTCAGCCTGACTGGTTGATGGCGTCCCGTCCAGCTGCCGGCAGACGTCTACGACTGTTGGCGCTGTCGCGATGGACGCTCGGCGCGTTCATCGCGTCCGGACGCGTCCCAGGCACGCTCCTGTCGGACAGCCTGCCACCATCCCTCCGGGACGAGCCTGCCACCACCCCTCCGGGACGCCCGACCCGCCCAATTTTTTGGTCGTCCTTCTTGATCCTTCCTCTCCAGGCTGGCAGGCAGGCAGGATTCCCTCCCCCCCACCACCACCTTCCCATCTCCCTCACCCCTCACCCCTCCCTCGCACCCGCTCCCCAACCACAGTCACCCGCTCTCTTTCAGCCTCTTCCCCTGCCCCACGTCCCTCCTACCCGGCTAGAGACAGATGGGCTACGGCCTCGCCCAAGACCTCGACGGCAGGCACCGGGCGGGTCGGCTCGAGGGTGCCCGCCGCCTGCGGCCGGGAGAGACGCACGCCTCCTTCATCGGCTTCAAGGCGTACCGGGAGCTGCCGTACAAGTACAAAGGGGTGCCGAGGCTCTTCACCATCAAAAACGTCGACCAGAGATACGCCAGCAGCAAGGACGTCATCATCGACCGCCTGATGCAGGTCGCTCCGAACGCACTGGCGAGCATGTGCGTCGTCCCGAGCTTCCTCTCAACTTGAAGGCTGCTCGTGCTGACCGTCGTCACCGCCTGGGATCGTGCAGCGATTACATCGAGACGTTCGAGGCGTTTGAGAAGCCGACCTGTCGGACCATTTTCTTCCGGCTCCGGCCCATCAACTGGCAGTCGACCTACTTCTGCTTCCGCCACGGCCACGGTCTCTGTGAGGGCGACGGCATCTACGCACCATTCAAAGGCGAAAAGCGACTCCGGCCTCTGCCGCTGCTGCAGACGTCAGCTCCGAACCCGCAGCCGTCGCCGTCCGGACTTGCGGCCTCCGCCCAACCAATCCGTCCTCAGCCTCCGGTGACGCCGGTGTCGTACGGACCGTCACCGCCGCCCGGCCGGCTGCGGTCGTACGAGCAGCCACCGCCGCCCGACGAGTCGCTCTTCTACGGACCACCGCCGCCGCCGCCTGACGAGTCGCTCTTCTACGGACCACCACCGCCTCCCGGACGGCTGCGGTCGTACGAGCAGCCGCCTATTGCGTCCACACCGTCTGGACGATCGCCAGACCCGGCCCACCGGCTGCTGCCATACCGACCGCCGCCGGTCGCTCTCATGGCGCCGCTGCCGTACGGCTCTCCCTCTCCTCCTATCGTTGCTCGGCAGCTGTCAGTCGAAGCTCGACCGCCGCCGCCGCCAGCAGCCCTGCTGCCGTATGACTCGCCCTCGCGGCCGGCGTTCGGCTCACCACTGCCGCTTCCGCGACTGCCGCCGTCGCCGTTCGAATCGCCGCCGTTCGTTCCACCGCCCCCGCCCGGCCCAGCGCCGCCTCTGCCGCCGTCGTCGCCATGTGGGTCGCCAGCCGCAGCGCCATCGCCGCAGCCGCTCCCACCCTCCGGCCCTCCGGCACCACCCGCGCCACCGCAGTCGAACGGATCGTCAACGCCTCTCGACTGGCTTTCGCCGTCGTTTGGATCGCCGTCGCCGAAGCCGGGCTCGTCGTGGATCAAGAACGCCCTGCAGCCCGTTCAATACGAGGCAAACTCGTCTCCGAGCAAGCCGTCGTCAAATGAGCACGCTGCTCCGCGCTCTATCTCATTCGCCATCAAGCCCGACACGTACGAGGCGCGCAAGTCTCGTCCACCAGCGCCGAATTCGCCCCCTCCTTCGACCGGTCCCGCTCCGTTCGCGACGACAAGCACGCCCCTGGGCTCGGCGCCTGAGGTTGCCCAATCGCAGCTGCCGTCACCTGATGCGACCCCCTCAGCCTTCGGTCCGACAACCGACCTGAGCAAGCAGCCGCCGGCCCAAGCCGCATCAACGCTCGCCGATCCGAGTGTCGACGGCGAGCGCATGCGGCGGCACCTCTACGCCCGCCAGCTGTCGCCGCCTTCGACTCGAGATGCGCCTTGGTGGTCCGACCGGACCTCAAGCCGGCTGCAGAGTGCGGCCTTGTCACCGGCTCCTCGTGCTCCAGCGCCGTGCCTCCAGCTGGCCTCACCCTTCAAGCAGATCGAGCTGCCGACGGCGCTGCCGCCTCTGGCGGCCGACGCAGCGGGCCCCTTCACAATCGCGCCGGCCGAGCCGCAGTCGGTCGCTGCAGGACCCGCTGACGAGGTTCGGCTGGCCGTCGCAGCCGCTCCCGGAGGCCAGCCTCCGCCCAGGCCCGAGGCTTTCGTTCACGCCGAGTCCGCAAAGTGGCCGTCCGCAGAACAAAAGCGCAAGATTCTGCTCAACCAGCACGAGAAGCAGCAGGAGGTCGCCTTCGTGATGGAGGAGCTGCGGGGCAAACGCATCCTGATGGACCCGTATCTCGTCCCTGCGTCGGCTCTCACCGGCGTGCGTCCCGACAATCTCTGCGCAGCGGGACAGCCGGTTCATCCTGTAGCGCTGACTCCTTTATTCTTGCAGATTGGAGACCCCTATCCGCCTCACTGGGTCCCCACGCCGCAGCAGCACACGACCCTCCTCGACAATGCCCCGGGAATGACCTGCGTCGTCCTTTATGGCGAGCGCGCGCTCGGCTGCCGCCCCGATCTCATCCTCCGTCTAACGCGCAAGCTCCCGCCGTCCTGCGAGGTCCTCGTCCTCACCGAGATCAAGGGCGACGAATACCGACTGCTCGAGTCCACCGCCGAGGCGATGACGGCCATGGCAGTCGCACACCTGCCGCTCTACAAAGCCGCTGTCGAGGTCGAGGAGGCGATCAAGCGCCATGGCGAAGCAGCTCGGGCCGAGGACAACGAGGTCGAGTACGAGGCCGCCGGCGAGCGAGTCACGGCTGCTCGCAACGCGCGCAAGGCTATCGTCGTTCGGGCGCCGGTCACCGGGCACGAGAAGCACGCCGACGCTCTCATGCGGGAGCTTCTGCGTCAGGCGTCGTCCCGGGAGGTCGTCTCGGCCGCCGTCCGAGGCCTCGGTCGCAAGAGGTGGCGCGCCCGGCCCATCGCGACCAAGGAGCCGTCGACCGTCGTCATCCAGAGGTACCCAGTTCACGTCCGCCCTGAGTCGCCCAATCCGATCCCGCCACCGGTTGCTGGCAGTCGCCTGGCCATCGACGACGCTCAGTCGACCACCCCTGCTTCGGCTGCTGTCGTCCGCCTGCCCCCTCGCGAGCCAGCCTCTGCCCCCGATCGGTCGGCCCCGAGGGCGTCGTCTACCTTGACCCTCTCGTTCAAGCGCAAGACCCCCACCGCCTCTGGCGTCTCGCCGGTGGTGCCCGCCGAGCGGCCCGCGCCGTTGTGGAAGCGCAAGAAGCAGGCGGCGTCGCGGCCGACCGACGTCGAGAACGGCGCCATCGCCGGCCCTTCCAAGGCGCCCAAGCCACGAGGACCGCAGCCGAAGGCCAAGCGGAAGACGACCGCCGAGGCCGCCGCCGCCCAGCAGGCAAGACGCACGAAGGATTGCCACACCTGCGCGCTCAAAGGCAAGACGTACCGCACCCAGTACATCCGGATCAAGAAGTACAACCATCCCGACAACATCAAGGACCGTCTCGGCCTCTGCGTCAAGGTCCTCGGCCGGGGCGGCGTCCACCTGCGCATGGTATGGAACAGTGCGACGGTCTGCGAGCCTACAGCCTCGACTGACCTTCTCGCTCTGACTTCCTGTACCTGTCAGTGCTACGAGTGCGCCCAGCCTTTCGCCAAGATGACCGTCAAGGAGCAGGGCACCTACAAGAACAAGATGCTCGCCGCGTACCTCAAGCTCCACCCCGAGACCGCAGCCGACGAGTCTGACTCCGAGGCCGACGAGTCTGAGACCGAGGTCGTCGGAACCGCACCGAAGAGGCAGCGCGCTTCCTTCAAGCGGCCGACGGTGCGTGACTGGCCTCAATTGTTCGGCTCGTCTAGGGCTAGTTCCTGACGAGCGACACTCTCCAGGTCATCCTGAGCGACAGCGACGACGACTGACTCGTCCAGGCCCTTGCCTTTGGCCGTACCCATTCTCGTCTCTCGCCACCTTGCTGTGCTTGTCTTCAACGCCGTCTCTCGCAACCTTTCTATGCTTGTCTTCAACGCGCGCTCAGAGTTCCTCTCGTTGTAACTTTCGACACCCTCATCCTCTCGCTTGCCGTTGTGCCGGTCGAGCTGCCCGCACGAGTGCGTCCCCTCTGGTTGCTAAATCCCGCATGCACTCCCGCTTTTTCTCCTACCTTCGAGGCGAGGGGGGCGGGCGGGCGTGCCTTTTCAAAACGGGCGGGCGTGCCTTTGCGCTATGCGAGGCGAGCATCTGCAGGGATAGACGTCGAGGTCGGAGTGCTCTCGACCCGTCGCGGGCTCGCCGGGCTGTCGCTGACAAGGGCGATCGACAGCCGGGCCCCGCGCCTCGGTCTCTCCCTCAGCGGAGGGCCGAGCCGCCCAGCCGCGCTGCGCAGCCGAAATCGCTGAGTCCCCTTGCCTGAGCTGCCTGAGCTGCCTGAGTCGCCTGAGTCGCCTGAGCTGCCTGAGTGGCCTGAGTGGCCTGAGTGGCCTGAGCTGCCTGAGTCGCCTGAGCTGCCTGAGCTGCCTGAGTCGCCTGAGTCGCCTGAGCTGCCTGAGCTGCCTGAGCTGCCTGAGTCGCCTGAGTCGCCTGAGCTGCCTGAGTCGCCTGAGTCGCCTGAGCTGCCTGAGCGGGGACGCTCGGTGGCGGCGGGCGACCCTCATGCTGACCGACGTGCTACCGCCCTCCGCGCTCACAGACGGTCTCAGGCCAAAATTGTCAAGGGCAAGGACGGCGGCGGTGGCGAGCCAAGATCGAGAGCAAGGCCCATGGCGCGACCCTTGCCTAGCCAAGCGGCCGGGGCCGGCTTCTTATCGTTCTTTGAAGCCCATTCTAGTCTATGTCCTCGTTCTCCCCTCCCCTCCGCGATTCCCCCTCCCATCCCTTTTCCCGCCGGCTGCCAGACGAGCCTCGTCTATGGCCCCGATGCCATGCCACCTTTCCCTTCTGTCGCGAGCTCGGTCTACGCGACCCAGCCGATCGCTTTCTGCGGCGAAGCTCAGCGAGACTCGGCACGACTCAGCACAACTCAGGCGGATCTCAGCGCTCGCTCATGGGTCCAGCAGGCGCTACACCAGGGGTCGTCCACACCCCTCTCGCAAAGCCCCCTCCCTCCAGTCGCAGTCGTCGTCGTCGTCGTGGAGGAGGGCACGAGAAGAGGCACCCCGACTACTTCAACTTTTTTTTGGGCCTGCAGCAGAGGGGAGAAGCGAAGGGGTGGTCGAGAGGGTCAGCCGCTGCCGAAGGAGGCCGCTGCCGACGAGGGGCGCTCCCGACGAGGGGCGTTGCAGACGAGGGCCGAAGCGAGGACGGAGCGGCACTAACCGGAGCTGCGACGAGTGGCCGCACGAGCGCTTGCGGCAGTTGGTCGCACGCGGGGGGAGGCGCGCGTAGCACTTCCGGCAGATCTGCTTGTCACAGTTGGTCTTGGAGGCGAGGACCTTGAGCGAGGGCTCAATAATACCACCTGCGACAAGATCAACCGCGGAGGGGGAGGGGAGGGAAGGGAAGGAGGGACGACGCGGTCAGCCTCGGTTGTCGGCGCGTGCAAAACGGGCCGGCAGGCGGTCCGGAGGGTTGGTCGAGAGGGCCTTGACGACGCAGCGAGCGAGCGAGCGGGTGATGGCCGGCAGACGAGCAACCGAGGGTCGGCCGAGCGCCCTGCCCCTGGTCCTCCGCCACCGTCTCGGCTCGCCCAACCCGCTTGGCCTGCCCACTCCGTCACACGCTCCCGACCGCCCTCCACCAGAGCCTCCGCCGACGTTGGGGGGGGGGGAACGCACCCCGGAGACGGAGGACGAGGTGGAGGGTCGACTCCTTCTGGATGTTGTAGTCCGAAAGGGTGCGGCCGTCCTCGAGCTGCTTGCCGGCGAAGATGAGACGCTGCTGGTCAGGGGGGATGCCCTCCTTGTCCTGGATCTGTTGGGTCCGAGAGGAGAGCGCGAGGGCGAGGAGGGGACGTGGGCGACGGGGTCGGGCGAGCGCGACGGAGGTGACGCAGCGAGCGGCAGGAGCGGCGAAGGAAGGCGTAGCGCAGACGGAAAGGAAGCGTAGGGAATGTCAGCACGCTGAGCTGCTGAAGGAGCCCAGCCCCAACGGGGCCACCCATCCCAGCCCGGGAAACCAGCATGCTCGGCCGAGCAGCTGAGCAACCAAGCGCGAGCTGCTCGGGCGGCAGCGAGTGCGCCAGGCACGCCTCGTCCACAGCAGCAGGCTCGACTGCCAGCTCAACCTGGCTGCGAACATGCTGCAGGCAAGCCAGAGGCCAGTCGGAGGACCCTGACTGGGCGAGAGGACGCGACCCGGAGGGCAAGCCAGGAAGGACGGCCTACGGACCTTGGCCTTGACGTTGTCGATGGTGTCCGAGGACTCCACCTCCAGGGTGATCGTCTTGCCGGTGAGGGTCTTGACGAAGATCTGCATCTTCGGGGTGCTCGACGGACGACGAGGGGTGTTAGAGACGGTAAACAAGAGGACTCTAACACCGGGCACGCACTGTGGTGACCTTGCTTGCTTCGATGGAGGAGAGAGACCGACGGCGACGGCGCGAGTTCCCCGACCCAGCCCGGCGCGGCGGCGCGCTTGCGTCCCTCCGAGCGCCCGTGCGCGTGTGCGCGGGCGGGGCTGCAACCCAAGCTTTCCCCAGGGTCGGTTCGAGGTCTCAAGGATCCTTTTCACCATTTGCCATTATGAGCGCCAGCAGTTGGGGATCAGAAAGAAATGAGATCTTTGACGCGCATCGCAGTCTCGACAGGCTCTGCAGATCAATCGAGCGTCCCAAGCCCGCCTCGCCTCAGCCCACCCCCTGCCTGCTGCCTGCTCTCGCCTGCCTTGCTCCGCCTCCGCGCCTTCGCCTCTCGTCGCCCGTTTCGTCCGAGCCCAGCCGAGACCACCCTCTTGTCCCTCACCACCCGAGTCACGTTGCAAAGATGTACGTCGCCTCGCTAGAGCTCTCCTCGTCATGGCCCGTACGCCGGACCGCTGACCTTACCTCCTGCTCGTGCTCCTCCAGGGCCAAGGTCCGTTCCGCCCCTTGATATTCCTGCTGTCGTCGTCGTTGTCGTCGTCGCTCCTCGCGGGCCGCTGCTCGGCTCGCTCTCGCGCGTGCTCGTGCCTCCGCCCGGAGACACTTGGCCGCTCGGGACGAGGCCGAGCAGCTCGGGTTCAAGTCGAGGAGAGCCTCTCTTGCAGCTCGTCTTGGCCGTCTACGAACCAGCTTCCGGGCTGTCTGCCCTTTCGGAGCGACGGACGCGTGCTGTCGTGTTGGGCTGGCACGAGCTCGCGCGGACCCGCTGCGGGCATGGGAGGAGTCTTGCTCGGTCGGGTCTCCGGCCTCGTGCCAAGACCTGGGCTGGTCATCATGTCCTGCTCAGGCGACGCCTGCTCCCGCCTCCCCCTCGGCGCTGCTGTCGGGTCTGAGGGAGCACGCTCGCTTCGTGTCGCATCCCCCGGATCACCGCCTTCAGCGCGAGCCAGACTCGCCTGCGCTGGCCTGCGTCACGACGACACTTCGACACGACGACGCGACGCTCGTCCTTCCGCCCCCTCTCGTCCTGCAGACGTCTGACCCCTCGTCATCGTCTCTCTGCTCTGCCTCTACAGTCGAAGAACCACACCAACCACAACCAGAACAAGAAGGCGCACAAGAACGGAATCAAGAAGCCTAAGCTTAACCGTCACCCTTCAATGAACGGCGTTGACCCCAAGGTGCGACTATGTTGGCCTGCTCTGGCGCGTGTTCCTTGGCAGCTGCTTTGGAGCAGTCTGCTCTTGCCGTCCTGCCGCTGACGCACACTCCATCCATTCCCCGCGCGCGCAGTTCCGTCGCAACCTGAAGTACGCTCAGTGAGTGCACCTCTCCTGAGGCCAGCCTGACCATTGCATCGCCCGGACCCTCCCGACTGACATGGCGCACTCTTCCCCTCCCAAGGCTCGGCACCCAGAAGACGCTCCGTGCCGCCCGGAAGGAGGCTGCCGGTGAGCCCGCCGAGGTCAAGAAGGGACGCGGAGGCCTCAAGCTCGAGTAGATTTACGCGAGCTTGCCAGGCAGGTTGGAGACTTGATGAACACCCTCTTTGCACGATCTCGAACGCTGTGTCACGTCGGGAGGGACGGGCTTGTCGGCGAGGAGTTGGCACGTACCTGGCGCGGATGGGCCGCGCTATCTGTCGAGCAGGGTATTGTGCACTCGGAGGCTGCTGCATGGACGAGGTTCGCAATGGGGCTCGCACGTGTCTCTCCGAGCGCGTGCACACTCGAGGGTCTTGTGCGAAGGAGGCGAGCAAAGCGGCCAGGATCGGTCGCATCGAGTGCTCGCAGCATGACTCTGGATGAGTGATGATTCAAGCGCCAGAGCATCCGCGACGTGCACACGCGGCCTGGCGCATCTGACAAGTAGCTGAGACAGACAGGTCGAGCTCGGCGTGGACAAGCGCTGGTGTACGCACGGGTCAAGGGAGCGCACACTCGTCGCCAGCCGGCTGTCGCCCTCCGATGCCCCCCTTCCCAGCCTCCCAAATCGATCCAATGGCTCCTTCGACCCCTTCTCCTTGCCTGTTTGCCTTCCCGTCGACGTTGCTGGTACCTCTGCTGTGCTTCTTTCTGCAGGAGGTGGCTGGTCGCCAACCGAACCGACCCTACAGTAGTTTCCCAGGCTTTGGAGGCGGAGATTTTAAAGCCCAGAAAAAGCCCCGCGAGCCCGCGGCCGCGGCCCACGCGTCCCCTCTGGCGGGCGCAGGCGGGCCGGCGCAGGCTCGGCTGGGCGCAGGCTGACGGGCGCGCGCGCGCGGCGGCGGCCGTGCCTGGCGAGCTCGTCCTCGTCCTTCGCCTCCTGTACCTCGTCGAGCACCACCCCCCCTTCAAGATGCCTACCCGATTCTCCAACACCCGCAAGCACCGCGGACACGTCTCGGCGTTCGTCTCCTCCTTCCCACCGCTCAAAACCAGGAGCTCGCCGTCCGGTGGCGGAAGCGCGATGTCGGTCGGCTCGGAGCTTGCAACAGGAGCCCAGCTACCAGCTGTCGCTGCACGCTGCTGCTGCTGCTGCTGCCCGCAGCTCCAGACCGGCCGCCTTTGTCGTCGCCGACCGCCGAGCTCTCGGTCGAGCTTTCTTAGGCCCTCGGTCCACAGCGCTGACCGCGCTATCGTCTCCCTCTTGCTTCGTGTCTCCCTGGATGCCGTCGCTGCCTGCTCTCGACGCCGCGCCGCGCTTCGTCTCGCCGCTGCTGCCGCCCTCCGCCCCCTGCGCGCTGCCTTCGGACGCCGCCTCCTCCTCTCGCCGCTCGCCTTCGCTCCCTTCGCATCGTGACACAACAGCGGTCACGGTCGTGTCGGAAAGCACCGCAAGCACCCAGGAGGTCGTGGTCTCGCCGGTGGACAGCACCACCACCGTACCAACTTCGATAAGTACCACCCTGGGTACGTCCGTCAAGGACGTCACCCCGTCGCGCAGGGAGAGGGAGTGCAGGGAGGGCATGGGCGCAGGGGTCCTTCGCAGGGGGGCCGGCGGGCGAGCGCCCGGTTGCGGCTCCGGGACGAGAGCACCTGCAGACGGTCGTGCGCCGACGTCCGCCAGTCTTGCGCTTGACCCACGCCCTGCTTGCCTTCGCTAGCCAAGGCCGCCCCTCCTTGCTGCGGGAAGACCTGCGGGCGCGTGTCCCCTTGCCGTCGTCTCGAGCAGCGCGCTGACTCTTGCTCCCATCGGGACCTCCCCTCCCCCAGTTACTTCGGTAAGGTCGGTATGCGCCACTTCCACCTGACGCGCAACTCGCACTACTGCCCGACCGTCAACATCGATAAGTTGTGGTCGCTCGTCCCCGCCTCGGAGAAGGCCGACTTCCCGAAGCAGACCGGCGAGCTCGTCCCCGTCGTCGACACCCTCGCCCTCGGCTACGGCAAGGTCCTCGGCAAGGGCCGTCTCCCGGACCTCCCGCTCATCGTCAAGGCCCGCTTCGTCTCGGAGCTCGCCGAGAAGAAGATCAAAGAGGCTGGGGGATGTGTTGTCCTGGTTGCTTGAAGGAAGATTCGATGATGTCTCTGCCAGAAATCTCTTCCGTGGTCCGTCGTCGAAAGTGAGAGGTGTCAGTCTCCCGCGCCGCGCGGCGCCCGCAGGCCGCGGCTGCCTGGCTCTTGGCGCAGCAGGCCGCTCAGTCGCGCGACGCGCGCCCCCATCGGACGGGTCAGCCTCGCCCTCCGTCGTGGCACCGTATCAAGCTCAGGCCGAGCCTCGAAAGTGAGCTGGAGCTCATGAGAGACAGCCCAATCTCCCGCCTGCGTGAGCACTTGGTCGAGCCGAGCGGCTCGCCCAGCACAGCTTGGGCTCACCTCACTGCGCAGAGAGCGAAGCAGCGGGCTCAGGCCACTCAGGCCACTCAGGCTGCTCAGGCCACTCAGGCCACTCAGGCCACTCAGGCCACTCAGGCCACTCAGGCCACACAGGCAGCTCAGGCAGCTCAGGCAGCTCAGGCAGCGCTGCACCCCCACCCTTCGTCTATAGCTGTGCGTGCGACAGCGCATGTGCCCCCCCAAATGACGCGTCGGGCGCGAGGAGAACAATTGGCAGACACATTATACGCCGCCAGCAGTCACTCCCTCCGAGCCAGCCAAACCCTCGGCGAGCTTCATCGGGCGTCTAATCGGAGACCTCAGAGCTGAGCGGGTCAGCGGAAGGTCAGCCCGCCGCCTACGCGGGGCATGCAGGTCGGCGTCCTAGGCGATCTGGCCGTCTGCGCGCCTCGGCTGATCTGGCCCCCGGCGCGCGTTGTGCGGGCAGGCCAACTGACCCCCGCTGCCCGCGTCTGCCATCGTCCAACGTTCAACGAGCACCCAGTAACCCCTTGCCCCGAGCTCACCATCACCCGGAAGGTGTCCAGTGTGCTCTTCTGGTATCGGCGACAGCCCCAGCAGCAATGATCGTCAGCGATCCTCGGCGTCGTTTGTCCGGGTTGCACACTCGAGTTGACCTGCCGCGGCTATGCCACCGTGTCCTCCCGCCGCCGACGATGCCCCCATCGCAGCATGCCTCGGCACGTCCAGCTGCCCCTAAACTGTTCGTCGGGATAGCGAACAGGTATTGAGTGCGGGTTTGCGATGGCTGGATGGCGCAGGCCGGCAGGGCATCCATCGAGCCGGCTAATCGGCCCGCCGCCAAGATCGGTGCGTCGTCCGCGCCCGCGTCCACTTGCCCGCTACGGCTCCTCGCTCGCCTTCGCTGTGGAAGAAGAGGGCAAGCCTCTTCAACTACTGCTCCTGCCCAACTGCGGCGCCCGATCCGTGCCGAGGTATGTTCGAGTACGGCTGCTCGCTATCTGCCGGACAGGCCAAGTGCGCACGCGTGCCTGGAAGAACGACCACCAGGCACCGATCTCAATTTCCGGGTGGCTGGCCCGAAATCGGTTGGTGCTGGTCCTCCTCGGCCCTCCTCCTTTCCTCTGGGTGGGAGTGCGGCACCCTCGCTCTCTCCTGTCGCCCGACCCTCACCCCCTCGTCCTCTACCCTCCCCGTCTTCCACTCGCCGGCTATGCTACCACCGCGCACCGAGGAGGACGCAGCCATCCTCCAGCGCGCCCGACAGGGCTGGCGCCATGCCCCCACAAACAAGCAATCCGGCGACGCTCTCGAGGTCGAGATCCTCGACCGGCCCATCCCGTCGCGGGACCGCCCAGGGACCTTCGTCTTGAGCAACTGCCCGGCCGAGCTGCTCCGCACCAAGAAGGCCATCGTCCACCGCCTGCAGATGATCGAACCAGAATTGCTCAACATGTTGTATGTCCGTAACACTCTCACCCATCCCCTCGGCAACGGCTGACCCAATATGCCGACGCTCGGACCCGCTCAGCACCCGCATCACCGTCTCCGCCGAGCGAACCGGCAGCAAGTACCCCCTCCGCGACGCCGTCTTTGACCTCGGCGGAGGCTACCCCGATGAGACTCAGGCCGTTCTCGAGCTCGGCATTGGCCTGCCCTCGCCGTTCTGGGACCTCTACGTCATGCTGCTCGGCTGGCAGGGCGGTAAGCGGCTCAACGTCCCACCCCCACCCGCTCCTCCCAGCCCAGCCCCGAGTCTGATGGCATACCGCAGCGTCCGGGACGACGGCTGGCACGGCTTCTTCCGCGGGCGCGAGCGGCTCGCCGCCGACCGCCACACCGACGCCCAAAGCCGGTCCGGCAAGGTCGTCGACAGCGTCTGGTCCGACCAGGACCGCGAGCGCGGACCCAGTGGCCAACAAGTTGATGTCATCGACCGCTCCTTCGACTCGGCCGACACACTCTTCGACGTCGACCGATGCGACAACGAGCAGCCGTCTTTTGATCACGAGGACCACTACGACGTCCACCGCCGCATTGACGAAGGCCGCATCCTCGACGGGGCTTCTGCCGACCCTGACCAGCGCTCCGACGACAGCGGTGAAGTCGACCGCATCCACGACGCCGACATGCAAGGCCGCTGCGATGGAGACCGTTGCGACACCGACTGGCACCTTGACGTCAGCGACCGCAGCGTTAGCAGCGGAGCCAACGACATCGGCGACTGTGCTGGCCTTTCCTCCGGCGGTGGCCCCTTTGACAATGCCAACGACCTCGGTCGGTCCCTCTTCTCCTCTCACAACTTTCGACCCTTCATTCCTCCGCCTGCCCGCCGCATGCTTCCAGAACTGACTTGCCTCGGCCTTCCAGTCGAGAGTGCGCCCTTTCCCTCTGCGACCGCCGACTCGTCGCCGGCGGCGCAGGCTTCGACCGGCGTCCGGCCTCCGAGCCCGCTGGCTGCGGCGCCGCTTCAGCCGCATCTCTCGCTCGCGCCACTGGCCAACGATGCCCAGATGGTCCCAGCCGGGCTCCAGGTCGCGCTCGACCCCGCTGGCGACCCTGGCCCGCCTCCGTCCGAGTTTGGAGCGGTCTGGGCCATCAGCAAGAGGACGCCGCCGAAGGAGAAACGCATCAAGTGCAAGCGCAAGCTCAAGAATGCTCAGGCTCAATGTGAGGAGCTGCTCAAGAGCCAGTTCAACGTACCTAACGCCGTCGTCGACGTCTACCTCGTGGCCGGATCTGGCCTCACTGGCGTGCGTCCGCCCCCTAGGCTCATCTTCAGACGCTGTTGAGGGCTAACATCAGTGGAGGCTCGTCTCAATCTGTAGATCAAGGCGACCTCGCCGCCGGAATGGGTCGAGACCCGCCGTCAGCACACTAAGATGCTCGCCAATGCGCCCCTCCTCCGCCATCTCTTTCTCTTCGGAGAACGTTCGCTCGGTGTCTACACGGACATCGTCGACGAGATGCTGAAGCGGCTCGATCCCAAGTGTCGCGTCACCATCCTCACCGAGCCGACCATCGACGCCGACGGCATCCCGACCTACATTATGCTCGACACGACGGCCGAAGCGCTCTCACGTATGTCGGACGTCTACAAGCCAATTGAGCAGACCAAGGTCACCCACGACGCGGCTGTCTTCGAGCTGCACCGCCTAGGCGAGGTCCGGCCGACGCCGGAGGAGTTTGACGCCGGACTCGACGCGGCCAGTCGCACGTACAAGGCCTTCTACAACGCTTCGGAGCCGATCGCTCGGACGCCCCAGGAGCAAGCCGCACTGGGCTTCCTCAAGGAGATGAGCCGCCAGGCTCTCTCGCGGGAAGGCCAGAGCACGATGCAGCGCATCCTCGGTGCCAAGCGCGTCCGAGGAACCCTCGACCGCACTCCGGATGCCGGACCGCCCGACGAGATCTACCCGGTCTTCCGTTTGCCCGAGCCGCTCTCTGCTCCGGTCGTCAACCGCGTGCCTCTGCCCAACATCCCGTCCAACACGCCCATCGGCTCAGAGGTGGTGCGTCTCGAGGGCATGCCCGCTCCGATGCCTCCGCCGCTTGCCTTCCGCAAGAAGCCCAAGGTCACGACCGGCTCAGTCGCCCCCAAGGCCGCGCCCTCCGGCCAACCGAAACCCCAGCGGCGGCGGCCCCGTAGCGAGCGGCTGGTCGAGTCGCTCGAAAACGAGACGACGTACGCGCGCGAGTTCCGGCAGGATCTGAAGAAGGACATCTGCCATGCGTGCTACATCGAGACCGGCGACGAGACGAAGCACGCCCGCACTCTCACCAGCAGAGTTGGCCAGCCGGGCTACGAGGGCCTCGGTATCAGTGTCAGACCGAGTGGGACGAACAGTGCCAAGCTCTACCTCGTGCGTCGTCGCTCCTGCTCTCCGGCATGCGTTCGGTGGCACTGATCTCGACGCCCTTTCGCAGTGCTACGAGCACGCCGCCGTCTTCGTCAAGATGAGTGAGTCGCGGCAGACGACCTACAAGGCCAAGACGTTCAGGGCCTTCCTCAGGTCTGGGAGGACAAGGTACGTACCGGCTCTCCCAATATGTACAAGTGCTGTCTGACGCTGCCTTTACCGAAGCAGAAATCGAAGCCGTGGGTCGGCAAGATCGGCCGGCCGGTCACGATCTCGAGCCTCCAGAAGTCAAGCGGCAACAGTGGCAGCGGCGACGCCAGCAGCGGTGACGACAGCGACGATGACCAGGACGTCGATCAGGGCCGGGCCGACCCAGGCTCCTCGACCGCCTCCAAGTCGGCGTCGCCCAGCGGCGCCAAGAAGAGAGCTGCCGAGGCCGACGAGGGAGGCTCACCGAAGAAGAAGCGCGCCCCCGTCAAGAACGACGATGGCAGCCCGCCGAAGAAGAAGAAGCGCGACACTGTCAACAAGAACGGTGGCATCAAAAGGCGGCCAACAGTGCGTCGCTCGATGCGGCCCTTCTCTCTCATCCCCCCCTCGCCCCCTCCTTTCGCGGCGCTGATGAGCGGCGTCGTTTCCTGCAGGTCATCGAGAGCGACAGCGAGGACGACTGAGTCTCCCCAACATCCTCTCGTCGAATGGATCCCGCACACGCTTTCCCAAAAAGGAGCCAAACCCATCGCTTGCTCGCCGTAAGCTTTGGAGCACTCCCTCACCTCACTCTTAGCTCACTCTCTTCCGAAGCACTCCTCTCCACTCTCTAACGCTCACGCCCTTTCATACTTCCCGTTGTAGTTCAACTCCTTCTCTTTAACGTTCTCTCTGCGCCTGAGATCGCTGGTCGACTCTTGCCCCCCCCCTCCTGATTGATGGAATTAGTCGTTTGTCGGCCCTGGGCGATGGGAGGTCGCATCCGCACCTCCTGCGACCTGGCGAGCCCCATAGTCTTGGCCGGCATGATGAAGGTCGGCCTGGGTCGAGAGCTGGACATGATGTCGCTAGCAGAGGTGAGTGTTGATGGTCCCAGAGAGCAACCAGCGAGGCGGCGTCAGCCTAAGCGCGCGGGCGGCGCGGCGGCGTCTCAATTCCGACTGAGTCCCACTCGCTGCGGCCAGCCGCCGCTGCTCTCTGCTGCGCTCAGCCTTTGCCTTCCCTCGCTCGCTCGTCAGAAAGGGAAAGGTCATCAAAGAGTGGACAGAGGTCGTTCATTACTGAATGGGTCAGGCCGCCTTGGCCGCCTTGCGCTTCTTCTGCTGCCTGAAGGAGGAGCCAAGGGTGACGCTCAGCCTTCTGCCACGAACGACAGCAGGGAGCGAGAGGAAGAGGGCATACTTGAGTGTGCTGAGGCGGCGGATGATCAAGCGCACGGCTTGCCAGTCGTCGGTGCCGAAGTAGACGTTCGGTAGGTTGCGCTTGACGCGCCCGATGAGCTTCTCCTGGTCCGACAATGCGAATTCCTTCCAACTCGTCGATTCGATTCTCTTGACAGCTGGGTCGATGATCGTCCGGACGACCTCTTTCGACGCGTTGGCCTGCCGTGAGGTTAAGCGGGTGCCATCGAGATGCTGGAGGAACTCGAGATTGCCGGAGCGGCCGGCGGCCGTCATGCGCTTCTTGAGGGCGTTGTGACGGGCCTCCGTCCTAGCCAGGCGTCCGAGCGCGGTGTCGAGGCCATCGTCGCCGTTGCCGCCGCCGCCGTCGTCGTCGTCCTCCTCGACCGAGGCGCCGTCGTCGTCGACCGGTTCGTTCTCCCGGTCCTGCAGGCCGAGCTGCGGTTTGACGTCGTCCGCGGCCTCGCTCGTGTCGACGGCGACCTCCTCGGCGACCTCGCCTTGGCCAGACCGGACGGGCGAGAAGATTGCCGGCTCGACGGTGACGGGTAGGGCAACGGGCGGCGCGACCGAGCGGCCGTCGTAACGGGTGCCGAGGGCGAGAGGGAGGTCCTGCGACGCGACCGACGCCTGGCCGCTGCCGCTGTCCTCGTCGTCCTCTTGCTGATCCTCGTCCTTGTCCGACGAGGAGGGCCCGGCCGAGCGGATGACGTTGTCACCAGCGGCGAGTGGAGGGACCTCGATACCCTCAGCCTGGGGCACGGGCGAGGACGAGTCCCAGAACCCGGCTGGGGGAGCGCCGGGGCAGGGTGACGACGAGAGCGGCGGGGTCGCAGCTGGAGAAGGGTGAAAGTAGGGGGGCATGGCAGAGGATGATGGCCGTCTGGAGGTCAGCTGCACTCCCGCTTTTCCTCCAGCCTTCGAGGCAAGGAGGCGGGCGGGCGTGCCTTTTCAAAACGGGCGGGCGTGCCTTTGCGCTATGCGAGGCGAGCATCTGCAGGGATAGACGTCGAGGTTGAAGTGCTCTCGACCGGTCGCGGGCTCGACGGGCTGTGGCAGCTGACAAGGGCGATCGACAGCCGGGCCCCGCGCCTCGGTCTCTCCCTCGCCGGAGGGCCCAGCCGCGCTGCGCAGCTGAAATCGCTCAAGTCCCCCTGCCCGAGTGGCCCGAGCGGCCTGAGCAGCCTGAGTGGCCTGAGCAGCCTGAGTGGCCTGAGCAGCCTGAGTGGCCTGAGTGGCCTGAGCCGCTGCGGGCGTATGGGTCGGCAGGGCGAGATACGAGTTGGCAGGCAGGCAAGTGTGAGTGCACAGGTCGGCAGCAGCCTGAGTCGCCGAGAAGAAGATCAAAGAGGCTGGGGGCGTGGTCGTCCTCGTCGCATAAGTGCGGAGAGGAGGGAATCAGATGTGTCTGCCAGATTGCTTCTCTTTCGCACGCGCGCGCGCGGCGCGCGCGCGCGTCACTTGGGAGGAAAGGGGGAAGGGGGAGGAGGGTGGGGGGAATCTACGCGCTGGTTGCACGCTTCCATCGGACAAAGGGAGAGGGGTGCAGCGCCTCGTATGCAGGCCTGGATCGACGACAACCCCGACGAGGTCCAGCTCGCACGGAGAAGACAGCCGTCACGTCTCGCTGAGCATCCCTCTGCATCTCCTTCCCCCTTGCATCTGATCAGCACAGAGCGCTGTTCGTGTCAAGTGCACTGCGAGTCGTCTACCTTCTTTACGCTCCCCGCACACGCGTCCGACGATTGACAGTCATCGCATCGAGCGGCAGGATCATGCCTCGGAGGGGTACAGGAACGCACGGACTGTGCGACCGAAGCGACTGGTAAGCATCAATCAGAGGCAACCGATCGACACGAGCAAAAGGAAAGGGACCGACTGTCGCGCATGACGAGCCCGCAGTAGTGCGAGTTGGCGCCTCGAGCAAGAGCTGTTAAGAAGGCGGCCATCAGTGGCCGATCTACATAGCGGGTGCGGCATGCGCATTGACGCACCGACGATCGAGTCAAAGTGGCCCATGTCTCGGTACGCCTGGAAGGAGACAAAGCGGTCAAAGGTGCGCCACCGAGCCCGTCGCGGATCTCGGATATGTCAGGCGTACCCGCAGATGGACGTCAGAGAGTCCGAGGCCGAGCAGGAGCTCTTGCATCATCGCAGCCTGCGTCGGAGGGACGAGGATGTCTTTGCCGCTGCGAGGGGCGGGCCACTAGGGTCAATGAAGATGCGCGGCAAATGCGACAGAACACGCTGACGGACACACCCATGAACGAGCAGCCAGCGTCGGATCATCTGCGGGTGGCCGAGGTCGAGCACCGATTTCGCCGCGTAGAGGCACTGGCTCGGCGAAGCAAGCATGCACTGAACGTGAGCCGGGCCAAAGTAGCGCCGTGTGTACGACAGGTGCTCGACGTAAAGAGCGGCCTCCTCGCGGATCTGGAGCGGGATGTCGGCCGGGGCGCTCAGGCTGTCGGAGGAATGGATGTCAGTTCAGCCAGAAGTGCGGTTAAGACAGCCTTGCCCAAAGCAAGACGCACAGGATGACGCCCTCGACGTGCGGCGGAGGATCGGCCGTGCCCCAGACGTCGACCATCTTGAGGCCATTGGTCACCTCGTCGACGCCGTCGCCGTCGAGCTCACTCAGGTCGGGCGGATGAGTCTCCTGCTGAACCTTCCGGCCGTCCCTCTCGTCGGCGTCGTCAGAGTCGAGGTCCCAGCGCGCATCGTCGCTCAGGCTCTTTTTGCGCTGCCACCGCTGCCAGAGGAAGGCCTTGCGCGAGCCGACGATGGCATCGCGCAGGCCGGCCGCCCAGACGGCGACGACACCGGCGCCTCCGTGACCGGCGACAAAGAGGCGATCCGGATCGCCGCCCAGGGACCGGGCGTTGGCCGCGACCCAAGGCAGGAGGTGATCGCGGGTGTGAGCGACCGAGTGCTCGAGCTGCGCCGCCGGGTAGGCCGGGAAGTTGCGCGCCGTTGGCACGATGACGACGGCTGGGGCGAGCCGCAGCTGGTGTGCTGCGAGCGAGAGGAGGACGTCCTTCGCCTGAGCTGGGATCGGGACGGATGGCGGCGGGAGCAGGATGATCACCGGACGGAGCGATGCGCCTCGCGAAGCGGTCGCCTCGTCCTCGTCGTCGGTGCCTTTAGGCCGAGATGGGGTCGCAGCACTCCTCGGTGGACGGAAGATGGTGAGCGTGTGGCCTGGAGCGTAGGCGACGGGTCCGCTGCAAGAATCCAGAGACGAGCTGTCAGCTGATGCGAGATCCGTCGCAGCTCGGCGGGTTGGAAAGTGGGGGCTGGGACCGACGTGACGATCTCCTCCTTGCTGCGCGAAACGATCACCTCGCGGATGCACCACTGGAGGCCAAGCCGGGCTGCGAGCGAGATGCAGTCGGCGCTCCATCGCAGCAGTCGCACGCCGAGCGTGAGGTTACGCGCTGTTTGCGACGGGTTGGCAGCAAGTGAAGGGGGTCAGTTTCGAGCGGCAATGACATTAGCAGGGCGGCGCAGCAGGCCTCGCCCGGACGAACGCAGGCTGAGCCGGAAGAACGGCTTGCGGGCCGACGGCGGAGGGTCAATCTGGGCGAGCTGGGCGTAGGCGAGGCCAGTGACAGAGTAGCAGAGTGCTGGTTGAGGAGCGGAGAACTGCCGTCAGGAGCTGACTCGCCGGGCGGGGAGCAGGGGGTGGGAGCAGCTCACCGAGGACGCAGGCGCCGGCCGTCGGAAGGAGGAGCACACCCAGCACCGGCACTGACGAGATCGAACCCGCGGTCAGCTCTGCTGCATCCGGACGTGTGCAAGCGGGCCTAGCTAAAGTAAAGAAGCTTACCAAGGAGCAGGGCCGTCGATGCAAACAGGCCGAGGGCGGCAACAGGGATGGCGAGTCCGAAAGCGACCGAGCAGATGGAGGTGAACGTGTCGACTCCGTGCTCGGCCGGCAGCGAAGCCGGCTGCTGCTGAGTGGACGAGCCGTCCCCTGCTGTTGACGTCCGAAGCAGCTCGCAACTGGCCGAGAGGCGGAGCGGTTGTGCTTGTGCGTTGGCCATCGGGAAAGGGCCAAGGGCGGGGGGCGAGGGAGAAAGAGACGACAGGAGGGAGGAGCTCGGGGCAGACAAGGCGCGCGCGCGGCTCGGAGGGGCGGCGCGCCTGATCGAGCGAGTGCCTGGGCTGACATGTGACAGTCCCCTGTTCCGGAAGAGAGCCGTCGTGAAGGCAAGCGCTGGATACGTATCGGAGCTGGGACGTCGGCCCTCGTAAAGGGGCCTGGCGCGCGTCTGATCAAGCAAGAGCGTTGTCGACCCATTCATCTGCAGGGCTCTCATCTTGCGCTGCTGCCGCCTCCGCCACCGAGGAAGGCGTCGGCTAGGACACCGCCGACGCCTGCGAGCTCGCCTAGCCGGCGCCCGCCATCGGCCCAGCTCGCAAGGGAGCCGCCTCCTGCGGTCCGGCCGGCGGCGGTCGTGTTGTAGACGGCGATCGAGACGGCGCCCGCGAAGAGGGCGACGGCAACCGCGGTCGGCCAGCTGATGCGCGGCGCCGGTACCGTTGCCGCCGGCCGGCCCTCCTTCCCATCTGGTCGATGCGAATGCTCCTTCTCGTCGGCCCAGCCGCCATCGTTGGCGGCCTCGTCGTCAGAGTCCGGGAAGGGCTCGTCAGCCGGCGGGTCGACGTTGACCATCTGCTCAAGCGAATTGACGACGCTCTCGGCCTCGGCGTCCGAGATCGGCCGGCCGGCCCACTCGTCGTCGTACGACAGCACGACGCTGCGCGGTCCCATGTAGTCAGCGACGCGAACGGCGGCCGAGTCGGGCGGAAAACGTTTCAGGAGGGCCTCGGCCGATGCGAAGAGCGCCGGGAGGACGAGGGGCGGCTGGTCGTGCACGGCGGCCGGCAGGTGGTCTTCTATCGAGGGCGTGCGTCTCCGGTTGGGTGGAGGCGGAGCGGTCGCGCTCGGGAGGAAAGCTGGGAGGGCTGAGAGAGTCGAGTGGAGCAAGCCGGGGTCGTCTCGGAGGCTCGGCCGGAGCTCGTCAATGAGCGCTTTTTTGGACAACACGATCTACAAAACGGGGAGGGGGGGATGGATGATGTTTCAGTTGCGCTTATCGACGACGACGGGGGATTGCAGTCGAACGGACGCACCGCCACGGTCAGGTAGACCGCCATGATCGGATTGTGTGCGAGAAGAAAGTCAAACACGAGCTGGATGACCGGCTCCGAGTCGACGTCGTGCGCGAACAGCGTCAGAAGCCACGAGAGGGCAAAGAAGGGAAGCGGCGTCGCTCTAGGAAGAAGCAGGAAGGTCAACCATCCGCGTCGGAAGGGTGGCGGTCGTCGGTCGCAAGGCAGGGCGCACCGAGAGACCGTCCTCGCGAGATCCGGATCTGCAACCTTGAGCACTCGACTCATGACCCTACGCGAGCCGTCAGAGGGACGCAGAGGAACCCGTCCAGTTCAGTCTATCGGTGAAAGCGCTGAAAACCGACCACGACCACGAGCAGAACGCACCGCAAGAGACCCATGACGGGCTCAAGGCCAAGCCCGAGACCGTCCCGTATCCGATGGAGACTGAGCCGCTCGACGCACTCGACGACGAGCGCCGCCTGGCGCCGGATGGCCGCGTCCTCCAGGCGCGCCGCCGCCGGCAACTGCTCGGTTGAGGTGACCCCCCGCTGCGAGCGCGAGGAGCTGCGCGAGCGGGCTCGCCGAGTACCGTCTGCGGACGGTGCTGCCGGTCCCGGCGACCGTGAGCGCGAGCGTGCAGACGGGCCGAGGAGTACAGGCAACGGAAGGTACGTCAAGAGGAAAACCGAGGCGATGTCGTGGTAGCCCTGCAGGGCGAGCGAACGTCGGACAATGGCGTCAATTATGGACATGCGCTGGGCAGGAATTTCGCGCCCTGAAATGACGCGCACTTGGAAGTAGCGCAGCGTGGGATGCCTTCGGAAGACGGTCAGTAGCATCGCGTGGAGCTGCAGCTGAAGTTGGTCCCTTTCCGGCTGGGAGACTGCACGAGGGACCGGCCGGACTCGGTCAGCTCGACGAGCCTTATGCCGAGCGTGGAGCAGACAGCGCTGCCACCAACCTCGCGGGTAGACGACAAAGCTCCTCCTCGTGTCAAGCTTGATCTGGCCTTCGTCGACGTGTGCGGGGAGATCGCTCGCTCCGAGCGAAGTGAAGAGGCCCCAGTCCATTGCTGGCAAGCCAGCTGCTGCCGGTCGCCGAGCGCCAACCCGGTCGCTCTCGAGACTCGCGCTCGTGCTTACGTCGCTCGCCGGCTGCGACGGAGGATCGACCGACGCGACCGACGAGGCCGAGGAGAAGGACACCGCCTGGCGAGTCGACCCATCCGGGTCGGCGTCGTCGTCCGCAGTCATGCGGCCGCCCGGGTCCGCCACACCCGGCAGGAACGACAGCGAGGCTGAGGGCGAACCGAACGCAAGCGAGGTGACGGACGCGCCGAGCGACGACGCAGGGCGATCGATGAAGGAGGTGGTCGGGCTCTGAGGGGTTGGAGGGCGCGAGCTGCTGCTGCTGCTGCCGCTGCTGCTGCCGCCGCCGCTGCTCAACGGAGGGGAGGGGGTCGTCGGCGATACGTCACGGGTCGGTGACGGTGCCGGCGGCCGTCCATCTTTCGAGCCCACCTCCCGGCTGGCATCCAAGCCGAGCAGGAATGGCCTGACAGGCGATGTACGAGAGCGCAAGAGGCGATGGCAGTCAGTGGCGTGTCCTCGTAGGTTGCATGCGATGGCTGCGCAGGGCTCAGAGCGAGGGAGCGCACCAGACGGCCTGCCGGAGCTCCTGGTCGACGAAGCCGCCCTCGTCGGCGGCGAGCGAGCGCAGGCGGCCGAGGTCACGCTCGGCAAGGGCGGCACGGATGGCGGCTCGCTTGACGGCGGCCGCAGCGGGATCCATCAGGAGGTGAGCGAGGGAGCTCGGAAGGAGAACCGGGTTCGCGGGCGCGACGGAGGCAAGAAGGGTATCGTGGTCGTCGTCGGGGGAGGCGGTGCGACGGGCCTGCACGAGCATGAGCCCAGCCTGCTGCCTTCGTTCAGGAGCGCAGCGTCGGCAGTGATGGATCTCTCCTCCTCTCGACCCTCTCCCGATGGCCTCTGTCGCTGGAGACCAGACTCGCAGAAGATCGGCGGGGATGCATGCAGCTCTGCCCCAGGAGGACCGAGGTGACGAGCAAGGGTTGACCGACGGGGCGACCGGTCGGAGAGACGGGCCGGGAGTCTGAGCTGCTGGGGCTTGGCTAAGGCCGGACGTGTCGTTTCTCAATCGCATTACAGTACGACCAGCAGCTCTTGATTAGAAGTTCAGAATTCTAATTGACGAGCGGGCCAATGTCGCCCCCCTTTTTTGGTTCCGAAATTCGGCGCCAATCGACCATTGGAAAACGGCCCGGACAGGCCCTTATCGCAAGCCGTCAAGCCTTCGGCCGACGGCCGCACCAGAGAAGAAGGGCCCGGCTCGTCGCCCGACGCTGGCAGCCTCCCAACCATCACCCTTGGCCCCCCTTCCTTCCATCCCCTTCCTCTCTCTACACTACCTCTTACCCTTTTTCCCCATCGCACACCATGTCGACCGTCCACGAGCCCGAGTTTGAGCAGGTCCGTCCTTCGCCCCTTGAGCTCCCGACGGCGCAGCCGCCTCTCACCTGGCCCGCCCGCCCATCTCCCCGCCTCGGGCACCGCCCCCTTCCAAAAGGCCATCGACCGACTGACCGTCCTTTTCCTTTTTCCTCCTCTGCAGGCCCTCAACGAGCTCACCTCGACCCTCGGACCCGTACGTCCCTGTCAGCCCGCTCTCGAGCTTCCGCGCCAACGTCCCTGACCATCTCCTTCTCGACGCGCGCCGTGCCTTTTTCTCTTCCGGCTTTCCGTCCGCTTCCTTCTTCCTCTCGACCCACTCCAGTTCCTCGAGAAGTACCCCGAGTACAAGAAGGCGCTCGAGATCGTCCAGGTCCCGGAGCGCATCATCCAGTTCCGCGTCCTCTGGGAGGACGACCAGGGCGAGTGCCACGTCCAGCGCGGCTTCCGGGTCCAGGTCCGTCCAGCGTTCCGTCTCCGCCGCCGCCGCGTCGTGCCCGCGGTCAGGACAAACCGCTCAATTCCAAATACCTCGACCCTCGCCCTATCTCTCCCCTCCCTCTTCGTCCTCCTTCCGCTCCTCGCCCCTCGCAGTTCAACTCGGCCCTCGGCCCGTACAAGGGTGGTCTCCGCCTGCACCCGACCGTCAACCTGTCAATCCTCAAGTTGTGCGTGTGCTCCCTCTCGCGTGCTGCTATTACTCTCGGGGCCCGAAGCTGACCCGATACCCGATCTCGACCCGCCCGTCTGCCCACCTGTCCAGCCTCGGCTTTGAGCAGATCTTCAAGAATGCTCTCACCGGCCTCATGATGGGCGGCGGCAAGGGGTGCGTCGCCTTGCTTTTCTTGCGTCCCCTCAGCTAGGAGGACGAGATGGCTGATACTCATCTCCCCCCCCCCCCTTCACAGAGGATGCGACTTTGACCCGAAGGGCCGGTCGGATGCCGAGATCCGCCGCTTCTGCTACGCCTTCATGGGCGAGCTCTCGCGCCACATTGGCCCTGACACCGACGTCCCCGCCGGCGACATCGGCACCGGCGGCCGCGAGATTGGCTTCATGTTCGGCGCCTACAAGAAAATCCGCAACGAGTTCACCGGCGTCCTCACCGGCAAGGGCCAGGACTGGGGAGGATCGCTCATCCGTCCCGAGGCGACCGGGTGCGTGCTCTTTCGCTGGTGCTGCCGCTGCTCCGGACGGCCTCGAGCTGACCCTGGCATCTCTCTTCTCTCGCCTCTCGCGCAGCTACGGTCTCGTCTACTACGTCTCGCACATGATCGAGCACGTCGAGGGCTCCGGCGCCGGCTGGAAGGGCAAGCGCGTCCTCCTCTCGGGCTCGGGCAACGTCGCCCAGTACGCCGCGCTCAAGGTGATTGAGCTCGGCGGTGTCGTCCTCTCGCTCTCGGACTCGAAGGGCTCGATCGTCGCCACCTCGGACAAGGGCGTCACGCCCGACGACATTGCCGCCATCGGCGCGCTCAAGCTCAAGCACAAGACGCTCAACGACTTCCTCGGCTCCTCGTCCGACATCCAGGGCCGGTTCGAGTACCACGAGGGCAAGCGGCCGTGGACGCTCGTCGAGAAGGCCGACGTCGCGCTGCCGTCGGCGACGCAGAACGAGGTCTCGCCCGAGGAGGCGGCCGCCCTCATCAAGGCCGGCGTCAAGTACATTGCCGAGGGCTCCAACATGGGCTGCACGCAGGGCGCGATCGACGCGTTCGAGGCCTCGCGCTCGGACGCCAAGGCCAAGGGCGACGTCTGCTGGTACGCGCCCGGCAAGGCCTCGAACGCCGGCGGCGTCGCCGTCTCGGGCCTCGAGATGGCGCAGAACTCTGCCCGGATCAAGTGGACCGCTGAGGAGGTCGACGGCAAGCTGGCCGACATCATGAAGGAGGCCTACCTCAACTGCCTCAAGACGGGCGAGGAGTTCGGCGACCAGGCTGCCCTGCCCTCGCTCGTCGCCGGCGCCAACATTGCCGGCTTCAAGAAGGTCGCCGACGCGATGAAGGCCCACGGCGACTTCTACTGAAGCCCGCCCCCAGCCTCTGGTCTCGCCTCCCCCTAGACACCCGCTCTCCCTTTCTTCACGCACCGCATGCCCACCCCTCTTTCCAGTCCTTGTACCAGACGCCACTTTGTATGGGCTCGTCGTTGCTCCCCTCTCCGGTCCTCTGTGATGCGCGTTTCATCCGTCTTTCCGGTGTGGTCGCGTCAGGGAAGAGGGAGAGAGTGCAGCGGCTTGCGCGGGGTGTGCTGCGCGGTCGGCCGGAACAAGAGGGGCGAGCGTGCACGACGACCGACTGACCTGACACCCCTGTACGCCTCGCTGCAGGGCTGTGGGCGTGCGACCTGAAGTCGCTCAGAATGCGGCTCTCAGATCCGATGGCGTCGTCGCGCAGAGTCGAGTCTACTTCGTTGAGGGCCTCGTCTCGTGTGCCGGCAGGCTGAGCTCGACGAGCGGCGCAGCTCGCCCTTTCACGACCCAGCTCTCAACGCTCACCCCGCCCACTCGCACTCTAGCCCATCAGGACCTTCGCAACCGTCCCGTCTGCAGATTTCTCAAGGGCGCCGCTCAGGATTCCAGCTCACGCGGTATGGGCCTGAGCGAGTACCTTGCCGGCGACCTGGCCCTGCTCGACGACCCCGACCTCGCCGAGGACGAAGACGACCTCGTCCGCGACCTCGAGCACTTTCGCCGACAGCAGCAGGCCGAGCGCGCCGTCCGCCGAGCTGCAAGGCAAGGCGAGGAGACGTCTGGCGCCTCTACGAGCCGTCGTCAGCTCCCAGGCGGCGGCGGCGGCGGTGGTAGCCGTCCATCGTCGTCGGCACGTCCCGCCCCTGTCGAGCTAGACCTCTCGAGACATGAGTTGTCGTGCGTCGACGAGACGCGGCTCTTTGACGACCCGCTGGATCGTCAGTAGAGCACGTCACTGCCGACCCAGTCTGTCGAGCGCAGGTTGACCGCTAGACCGCTTCTCTGTCTGATGCTCCGCCCTGCAGTCGGCTCGTCACCCGCGCCTGCGGCTCCTGTCGCACCCGTGGCCCGCAGCAGCCCAGATAGACCGTCGGTCAACAACACGACCGACCGGAGACACTTCGAACCCTCAAGCGACGTCGGCCCGTCGAGTCTCGCCTACGCGACAGAGGCGCTGGTCTCCGCCGATACTCCGGTCCCGGCGCCTCGTCGGCCAACGCACCCGCTGGCGACGAGTACGACGGCGCCCTCCTCCAGCCCGCCGACCCCTGTCATTACCGTCTGCCGACGAACGAATGGACAGCTCGAGCAGCTGGGCGAGCGCAGTCTCACAGGCTACTCGCTCTTCCGGGCCGTCGTCACGCAAGGGTCCAACTCGTCCACGCCGGCCGAACCAAGGCAGCATGACGGCCCGCGACCAGGAGACCTGCCGTCCCACCTGCACAGCTCGGGTGCGCGCCCGGCCGGTCTCCTCCCGCGGACGCTGGCGGACCACACCCTCTCACGACTCATCGACGCTCATGATCCGTGGACAAAGAAGCGCGTGGCGCCTCTCGTGGCCGAGGTGTCGGCCGCTGCGACGCCGGGTCGCCTGACGTCGTTCGCCTCGTCGCCGACGACCCCTGGCCCTGCTGGCCCGTCAACATACGCCCAGTTCGAGGGCTTGACCAATGTCACGTCGCCGAGCGACTCGATCCTCGAGTTCAGCCCGACCCAGGCACCGCCGTCTCTGCCCAGGGCGACTAGTCGCACCGGTAAGGGCAAGGCGACGACGGTCCCAGCCGCCGCAAAGCCCATGAGCCGGACCAAGGCCAAGCTGCTCGCCTTCCAGCAAAAGGCTTGGACCTCGAACGGCTCGACGTCTAACCTGGCCGCCGTGCCAGAGAAGCAGGCGCCCGCGACGACGGCAACCTCGCCGCCGGGCAAGAAACCGCGCAAGAAGGCGCCGCCGGTCAAAGCTCCACCAATGCGGCGCATCACCGAGTACGCGGCCGAGCTGAACGCTCTTCTGCTCGCCGACGTCGAGCGATCGTCGCGCATCTTTTCGAGTCCGGTCGTACTGGACGGCTCGCAGGAGGCGACAGCCGAGGAGATTGCCCGGCTCACGCTGCGCGGCGTGCTGAGGGGCGTCGGGGTCTATCTCGTGTGGAGCGGCAACACCGTTGTCAACCACTTCCAGCGCGCCTGGCTCGACAAGGTGCGGCCACCTTACATCCCTTCCCCGGGTCGAGACGGGGTTGCTGACGCCGACGCCGATGCTGACGATCGCAGATCAGCGCACTGGGCGCCGAGGTGATTGATGCGCACGATTCGCCTCGCGTTACGCACGTCGTCCTCTGTGCGCCAAAGGAGCCAAAGGACATTCTCGTCCGCTTCGGCGCCAAGGACGACGCCATTCTGAAGCAAGGGTCTCGAAAAGACGTTGCCTTTGTCAAGGACGGGTGGATCAACGCCTGCCTCGAGGTAAGGCACTACGCGCGAGCTCTTCTTCTTCCCCGCGTCCCTCTCTCTGACGCGACCGCCGATTTAAACTCCTGCGAGCTAGGACAAACAGCGCGTGGAGGAAGACCCCTACCTCGTCTTCATCCTCCACAAGCGTGTCTATGACGGCATCCGGGCTCGGACGATGCGGCTCGCCACGTCCGGTGCGACCGCAGCGCAGGCTTCGGCGGTCGGCTCTTCGTACGGCACTAACCAGCCTGAGCATCCTTCTGCCAGCCTTACAGCTGACAGCTGACCTTCATCCTGGTACCCTATCCCTTTGTCGGGCAGTGACTTGGAGGTGTCTGCGGCCTCGTATAAGGCGCCAGACGCGGCCGCGATCTCGACGACCGGCTCAACGAGCACGACCGGTGACACGGCATGCCCTGCCCGACTCCCAGAGACCAGATTGACGACAGGCGGCACAGCAGCCCAGGGAGACGCTCTTGAACGCTTCATTCGTGAGACCGAGCCTGCCGCTGCCTTCGAGGCCGACATGTCGAGCGACGACGAGGCCAGTGTCGTCGGTGTCGCGGATCCGGCCGCTGAGCGCGCGCTGCTCAAGCAGCTTCGGGCCGAGAGGAGGGCGGTCAGTCTCTCCCATCGCATGCTCCGGTCTCCCGATCGTCAAGCGCTGACGACTGATCCGCGCGCTCAACAGGAGCTCCAGCGACAGGGGGGCACCTGGGCATGTATGCGGAGCGCGCCGCACGAGAAGACGGACGAGCCGATCGGTGTCAACGCCCGCATCATCGAAGAGGTCAGTTGCTGTCACCCGTCCCTCGTGATCTCAGCGAGAGCGCTACCAGCTGAAGGTACGACTCCCGCCCCAGTTCCAGCGCCTCGCCGCCATCTACGAGGCTCAAGCCGGCGACAACGGCTTCCACAGCGGCTCCTATCGCCGGGTCGCGCAAGCCATCCGGGCTTACCCAAAGCAGATCGAGTCTCGAGCCGAAGCCCTTCAGATCCGGGGCGTCGGCCAAAGGCAGGCCGACAAGATCGACGAGATCATCAAGACGGGGGGCACGGCCCGACTCGTCCTCGAGGAGAAGGACCCACGCAACCTCGCTGTCCAGGCGATGAGCAAGATCTACGGTGTCGGGCTCGTCCGTGCGAACCAGCTCTACGAGGCGGGTGCGCGGGGCATCGATCAGCTCCGCAACGAGCCCGAGCGATTTCCCCTCTCGACGGCGTCCCGCATCGGGCTGGCCATCTACGAGGATCTGCTAGAGCGCATCCCGCGTGACGAGGTTGCCGCCATCGGCGAGGTCGTCAAGGCGGCCGCGCGCGAGATTGCGCCGGGCGACAACGCCATCAGCATCGAGGTCATGGGCTCGTTCCGTCGTGGGGCGGCCGACTGCGGCGACGTCGACTTTCTCATCACTCGCGACACGGCCGACGGAAAGACGCACGCCGGCTTGCTCGACAAGCTCTTACTGATCCTGCGCTCAAGCGGCTTCCTCACGCACGACGTACGTCCACGCTGCCTGGCCGACCGTCTCGCGCCTGCTGACCCCGTCCTATCGTCGTGGCGCAGCTCTCGCTCTCGATGGAGGGCTCCGCCCTCGAGATGAAGTACTTTGGGACCTGCCGCTTGTCACCGGCGCACAAGCACCGGCGGATCGACATCCTCACGATTCCCTTCAATCAGTGGGGCGGGGCCTTGATCTACTTTACCGGTCGGTCGATCGACTCGCGCCCACCCCCTCCCCTGCGCAACCTGAAGCAGCAGCTGACTTGAGCCGGTCGACCTCTGCCTACAGGCAACGACCACTTCAATCGCTCGCTCCGCAAGCTTGCCGGGACAAAGGGTCTGCGGCTCAACCAACGCGGACTCTTTGAGCGGGCGAGCAAGGGCCTGCAGCACGGCGCCGAGGACCTCGAGCGTGAGTCGCCCCGAGCGTGACCTGCGCAGCCTTTCCTCCGACTGATGACTGCCTTCTTCCTCCAACTAGCGCTCGCCTCGCGGACAGAGCAGGAGATCTTTGATGCTGTGCGTGTCCCTGCAGTCGCCAGGTACGCAAGAGCCAGACTGACCCACCCCCGGTCGCTTTATATGAAGCTCGGTGTGCGCTGGCGCCCGCCGACGGAGCGCAACTGCTAAACAGTTGGCGACGCCACCCTGAGGGCATGAGACGAATGGACGACGACCTCTGACGACCGACCAGCGAATGAACATGACGACTGCGCTTGCGCGGCCCCTTCCGCCGAAACAGCCGCAGCAAGAGAGAGCAGGGGGGCATGGGCGGCATAGCTGGACGTGTCGTGCGATGAGAAAGAGAGTCGGAAAACTCTCCGTGAGGACGGGAGGAGAGAGGACGCGGGGAATTAAGAGAGTCGAGTGGGTAAATGCGAGGAAGGGGCAGGGCATTAGGCCGCGGTCGGCGGGCCGCGGATTGGCGAGGTGGGACCGGTCGGCGAGGTGGGCGACATGGGTCCTGAAGCAGCGGCGGCTGCGGCAGCTCTGTTTCGAGAGGAGAGGAGAGTGCCAAAGGTCAGCGCGCAATTGAGAAGACGCCGGCCGGGCGGAGAGAAGAGGCGGTGCACCTCTCGGCGCTGGCCTGGATGCGCTTGATGAGGAAGAGGCGCCGGCGCCAGCTCGTGTTGTTCTCGTCGTTGCGGATGACCTCGCTGAAGATCTTGCAGAGGATGTTGGCCATGAGGGCGAGCTGGCGGACAAAGTTGGGCAGCGACTGGGCCGAGAGGATCTTGAACTGGCCGACCGGCCCAAAGTCTGGGATCCCCTCGGCCCGCTGGACCGTCACCTTGAAAAAGTTGTGCTCGTCCGGGTTGTCGTGCGTGCGCGAGGTGCCGGTCGTGTGGGGCGAGATGACAATGTTGCAGTACTGGAAGTCGGTCGGGATCGTCTCGAACGCGTACTCGCCGCCAGAGTCGTTGAAGATGACGCGGCAGTAGTCGTTGCCGATCGGCGACGTCTTGTTGTTGAAGGCCGGCTGATGGGCGAGCTGGGGCATGAGCGTCGCGATGTGGAAGGCGACGACGACGAGCGGGCTCGTCCACGCATACGTCGTCGGCCCGTGCTCGGTCGGGTTGAGGCCGGTCGGGACCTTGGCGACGCCGTCCTCAACGGCGACCTCGTCTCCGAGGCCGGCGATGAAGCGCTCATAGTTCTCGGACCCGCCCTGGTTGGCAAAGATCTCGAGCGGGCTCGTCTGGCCCGGGCCGACGTAGAGGACGCCAATCTTGTGGACGTCGACGACCGGGTTGTTCTTGTTGAGGTTCTTGGCCGTCGTCAGGCCCGACTTGTCGGCGACCGGGAGCGCAACCGGCGCCGGCTGGTCGGCCGCCTCGTAGACGGCGAATTGGCGGGCGATCAGCTCGGGATCAGCCAGCTGCTCGCGCGTCCACTTGCGAGGCGCCGGCGCGGGCCCGTCGAGCGAAGTCCGACGCGTCTCGCTCTCGACGGCGGCCTGCGAGCAGGAGAGGGGAAGCGCGCGTCAGCAGCAGTCACAACGACGAGATCCAGAGAGCTTCGCTCAGGACGCACGGCCTCGACGTCGCCTTCTCCCGATGCCTGCCGCTCGGCGTCCGTAAGAGTCGGAGCCGCGTCGGCCTCGTCGCCGGCCGCAAGCTCGACGATTTGGGCCGCCGCGCCTGAAGCCCGGCTGACGCCAAGCTTGGCCTTGCCGATGTGCCGGTTGAGCTTGGCGACGACGATGGCCGAGTCGCGGACCCAGTAGGCGACCTCGACGTCGTCGTCGGCCTCGCCGCCGGGCAGGGCGAGGCTCTCCATTGGCTCGGCGTTCGAGAAGGCGTTGCGGCGCAAGAAGTCGACGCAGACCTCGGCCCGGTCGTCGGCGTCGGTCGGGCTGGCCTTGGCCTCGGTCAGGCGCTTGACGATCCAGGGGATCAGCTGCGGCCGGAGGTGGAGGCTGGCCGAGAGGAACCACGGGTAGATGGTAAAGTAGGCAAACTGGAGCATGTGCTGCGAAAGCACGAACGACGACTTTTCGGCGAGCGAGGCCTCGGCCCCGGGCGCGACGTTGACCGACTCGTGGTGGGTCGAGATGATGTTGAGCGCGACGGCAAACGTGTCGAGGTAGTCGCCCTGGGTGAAGTTTGTGTGGAGCTCGTCCGCCTGCGAGACGGCAAAGATGAACTCGAGGATGTGGATCGAGAGCGAGATGGACGACGAGATGGTCGACAGCTTGTTCATGATGCTGATCAGGTCCTTCTTGATGGCCTGGCCGAGCTCGGCGATCGTCATCGTCAGGGCCTGGATGCAGACCTTGCCGACCGACTCGGTCGCGCCGACGCCGTGGTGGAAGGCTTTGATCAGGTTTGAGTGCTGGCCGGCCGACAGCTGGCGGTGGTAGCTGACGAGGACGTCGAGCGTCTGGTAGGCGACCGCGTTGAGCTCCGTCACCTTGACCTTAGCCGGCAGCTGACGGCTGACGTGCAGGCGCCCGCCGGGCGAGAGCCAAGTGCACATGCGGTCGACGAGGACCGACAGCTGGTCGCGCGATCGCGGGCCGCAGAAGAAATGCTGGTTGGCGAGCTGCTGCGGCAGGTGGCACAGCAGGTACGAGACGAGCTCCCACTCGCCCTCGTCCGTCAGGAGGTCGACGACGACGCGGATGTAAGCCGAGACCGGCAGCCAGAGCCCGTGCGGGAGGACGGCCCGATCCTTGTGAGTGACCCGCTGGGGGTCAAACGTGTTGAGCGACTCGCTCGGCGAGGCGTCGCGCGGGAGCTCGAACGACGGCTCCTGACCGGCAAACCAGAGCGGGTGCTCGGGCACGTCGCGCGAGCCCCGGTAGTCACGCATGCGCGACCGGCTCCGGCTCGTGTTGCGGACTGTGCTCCGTTCGCGGCCGCTCGGTCCCCGGCCGCCCTCCCGGCCACGCGACTCGGGCTGCTCGGACGCTGGCGCCGTCGCTGCGGCCGCCTGGGCGGATGAGACAAAGCGGCTCGGCCGCCGGCGGACGGGCTCGCCCTCGGCCGAGGTGCCAAAGTCGCGCTCGGCCACGTCGACGGGTGCCTTGGCCCGGTTGAGGAGCGAGGCGAGGTACGAGTCGTCGACCCGGTCGGCGACCCAGACCCGATGGCGCGTGTCGGCCCGCAGGTGGAGCATCCACTGGAGGATCGCCAGCCGGGCGATGAGGCTCGACGCCTGTGGCTTGATGCCGCCGGCGGAGGCGGCGTTCTCCTCGCCCCCTGGCAACCGCGACGGCGAAGGGTCCCGTGTCGGTGGTGTTGAGCCTGCCCGGCGGAGGAGATCGAGCAGGTCGTTGAAGATCTCGACAGCCCGCGTCGACGATAGCGTCCTGACAGAGTCGCCCACGCAGGGCGACTCGGGTCCGAGCACGAGCCGGGTGAAGATCGAGATGAGCGCCTGGCAGGCCTTGGCCGACCGGATCGACTCGACCGAGGGCGGGCCGATGGCCGGCGACTGCGAGAGGGCAGTTGACATGAGGTGCTGCGAGGGCGAGTGCCGGACGCTGCGCCCGCGCGTCATCTCCTCGGTCGGCGACATCGACTGGAGGATGCTCTGCGCCGGCGAGAGGGCGGCCGAGACGGGGTTGAGGATGCTGTGCGAGAGGGCGCCGTCGACCGAGGCCGAAAGCGCAAAGGCCGGAACGTCGTTCAGGGCCGAGCTTGCCGGCATGACGGGCGAGATTGGCAGCGCCAGCGAACCCGAGGCGACGATCATGCTCCTGCAGCCGAAGGGCCAGAGGTTAGATCACTATCAGCTGGATGGGCTTGGCTCGAGGTCAAGATGCACCGGGGGCATGCCGCGAGGACGCACTGTCGGTTGCTCGAGGCGGCCGACCAAGTTGCCGCCTTGATAAGCAGCATCCTGACGGCGGGGAAGAAGCCTGCCGGCGAGTGAGCCTCTTCCGACGAGAACAGCCCGCGCTCGGCTGAGCCCTCGTTGATCGCGCCGAGCGACAGACCCAAGACGGGCGTAGGAGGGTCGGTCCCGGAGTGCTTGACGGGGACAGTCGTCTCCTCGGCCTCGCCGCCGGGCCGCCGGCGCTTGGCGGCTGCCGCCTCGAGCCGGAGCGTCTCGGACACGGCAATGTCAATGAGGATGGCGAGCGCCTTGTCGTCGATGTCGGACTCGGTCTCCTTGCCGAGCGTGCGCTCGAGCAGGGGCAGGACGACCTCGCCGATGAGCACCCGGGCATCGTCCGCGTCCGCCTTGGCCCGGCCGTAGACGGCCTCGAAGAGAAACTCGGCCGTCCGCTTGCGGGTCGAGGGCGTCACCTTGAGGTGGGGCGGGGCCTCGTAGAAGGTCTCGACGAGCAAGGAGACGTTGGAGATCCATTCTGGATTTTGCGGAAAGCACAGGCCGGCCTCCTCGTAGTGGTCAACGAGGACAAACGTGTCTTGCTCCGAGAGCTCGTTAGGCGCATGTGCGAGCCGGTTCGTCAGGTCGCGCATCTGCTCGTCCGACAGCGGCTGGATCGACGTCTTCTGCGCCAGCGGCGGCTTGGCCGGCGGCGCCGACGCCGGCACGGCTGGAAGCGTGAGCGAGGCTGCCATCATGGGCGAGACGATCGAGGCCGGCGACCGGAGTGAGGCCGGCCGGACGGGCACGGTCGCGATGGGGAACTGAGGCTCAGACTGGTGCGAAGCGAGCGACGGGCGGCGTGAGGATGGCGGCGAGAGGGTCGCGCCCGACTTGATCGACGACTTCTTGCTCGACCCGCCGCCAAAGAGGCTGCTGAAGAAGCCGCCGCCTGGAGGTGCCGCCCAGTAGCGCGCACGCGCACTTGGAGTCAGTCAGAGAGCCTGTACGAGGCTGGCGGGATCCAGCAACTCAGGCGCAGGCGAAGACGCACTCTTGGCTGCCACCTCCTTGGCCCTCTTAGGTGAGGGTGAGCGCTCGCGGCCGCCGGTCGCACTCACGCCCTCGACCTGCTGGCGCGTGAGCTTGTTGGTCTGCGCTCGGCCGCCGCCCGGGTAGACGAAGCCGCCTGGGGGCGCCCGAAGAACAAGAGGGGGTCAGCCCCTGCACTCGGAGTCCGAGACGAGATTGGAAGGCAGTCCGCTCGCACCCGTGGCTTCGTACTTGCGGTCGAGGGTCGCATGGCGCGGCATGGCTGGCAAGCTGGCTGGGCGGCTGATGCGGCGGCCTCGAGGCGGACGCGAACTGCCAGGCTCTCTGGAGCCCGGGCTTGGTTTCGCTGCGAGTGGGAAGGGCTGAACGTTGACGTGCTCTCTGCCCCGGGGAAGGGGAAAGAAGGAAGGGGTGACGAGGGGGGAGGGAGGAGGGGGCAAAGGCGGGGAAGCCTGAAAGCCTAAGGGGCTCTCTATCGTCGGTTGCTGCGAGCGAGAGGTTCCCGGCGGCTAGGCTGTCTCTGTTCGACGAGCTGCGGGCGAGGCGGGACGACGACTGTTCACGCAGAGGGGAGTCTATGAGCGTCTGAGTGTCCTCTGTCGAACGGGACGGGCTTGCGACACGGGCCCTCGAGCCGGGGCGGCGGCGAAGGAAGGGGTGGCCCGGGCCGGGAGTTCGAGGGCAAGCGTCGGAGCCCTCGAGCTCGAAGGGGCAGGCAGGCAGGCAAGCAGGCAAGAGGACGGACCTGGCGAGGCGCCCACTCCAAGAGACTGCTGACGGCGAGGCGGCGGCCGTCGAACCAAGGGGAGCTGCGTCGAGCCCGCTGCTGCTGCTGCTACGAAGAAGGGTGTGTGTGCGAGCGGCGAGGATGGTGCTGCTGGATGTCGGTCGGGGCTGGCTATCCTGCGCAGGTTCTGACGCGGGCGGCTCAACGCCCGTCGCCCCCTTCCTCGGCGTCTCTTTCGCGCGACTCAGCCACCGCCGCCGCCGCCGTCGATGACTCTCTCTCTCCGTCCGAGGCGACCAAGCAGCAGGTCCGGCCAGCGAGCCTTCATTGCGACCGGAACCCGACTCCTGCTGCTGAAGGCTGCCTCCGCTCCCGGTGGCCACCAGCCGGGCTCGTGACCAGGCCGGCCTGCGCTCGTCAATGGGGCCGCAGAGCGCGAGGCCGTCGCAGCCAACTCGCAACGAGAGCAGCCCGTGCGCAGAGGCTTGCAGGCCGAAAGGGGAGGGGTTGATCATGAGTTGGTCGCCAAGGGAAGCCAGCTGCCCCCCACTCCTCTCTGGTGTTACAAGCGGAGGCAGTGTATGTGCGACGCAGATCGCCGCACGCCGGCTGGAAGGAAGGTGCGTCGCCCGGCCGTTGCTTAGGCACGAGTCGAGCCAGAGCAGTCTCCACCTCGGCCTCGGTCCGTCCATCCGCAGGCAAGCTAGCGTGCGAATCCGGGCGACAGACCAGGTGCCCTGAATCGCCCCAACCTATGCGGTCGTCGCCGCCGGTTTCCGTGCCCGGCCCCAGACGAGCTTTGCCTTCTTGCCGTCGAGGTCGACGCCGCCGGCCGTGACGAGGCTGCTCGCCGCTCGCTCGGCCTGGGCGCGCGTCGTGAAGTTGAGGAAGGCGCAGTCTACCGGGAGAGGAAGAGGAAGGGGGCAAAGGGTGAGGCATATCAGCTAGGCAGGCCGTTTTGAACGCGCGAGACGACGAGATACGCACTCGAGGCGTTGACATAGATGACCGACTTGAGCTCGGTCGAACCGAGTGAGGGCAGCTTGGCTGCGATCGCCGACCGAACGTCCTCCTCGCTCGTAGGTGGCAGTGACAGTAGAAGCAGCGTGGTCTGCCGAAGCGGAAAGGGGAGGAGCATCTCGGGTGTCGGTCATCGGCAACGGTCTCAGCAGGCTCGCTCGGCGACGCACGATCGACTCGTCCGCTGGCGGCGTCAGGCCCGCCTGAGTGGCGTTCTCCCGCAAGAGCTTGTTGGCGACCGGATCGTTGCGGCCGTGGTAGCGGTCGGCGATGCTCTTCGTCGCCGAGCCGGGCTGCGTGGCCGGCACAGGCTTCTCGTGCCTGGGCGTGACGAAAGAGTCAGCCCCTGCCACCGCCACCTTAGGCGCCTAGGCGGGCAGCCAGAACCTACCGGTACGGGCACTCTGCCCCGCGGGCACAGTCGCCCTTTGCAAAGAAGGAGCAGACGTGGGCCCGGTTTCGGCTGTAGTTCGGGTCCGTCTTCGCCATCGCCTTGAGCATCTCTTTCCCGGTCGAGCTCGACCGGATCGAGGTCGACGAGCCCGCGCCGTTCGTCGTCGAGTCGGCCAGCTCGCGCTCCATGTTCTGGGCGTAGTACTCTACGAGGTAGGTCAACCGAAAGTGAGGGCGCAGGGTCGGGTCAGCCCTTGCGACGAACGCCAAGTTGCCGCAGCGCGTGCAGGACGAGGACGACGCACGCTTGTTGATGTCGGACGTCGGCGCCTCGTTCTTTCGTCCGAGCGCGATGTCGCGGATCTGCGACGGCAGGCCGAACTCGCTGCAAGGAGGGGAAGGGGGTGGGATGGGCGAGCGCAGGAGCGTCCGCGAAGCAGGCTCGGTCAGCACCTCGGCCCTCCTTTCCGCTCACTGCGGCCGCCGGAAGGGTGGGGGAAGATCGCACAGGTCGAGGATACACGTCGCGCAGACATTGCGAATCTTGGCGCACGTGTTGCAGATCTCGGTCTTCTTGAAGCGGCCCTGTCCAGGGTTCCAGCGGAAGACGGTAACTGCAAGGACGGTCGGTGTGCGAGGGCATGCGGACGTTAGCGGTGGACTCGGAAGGTCGGAGGTCCTGGGCCGCAAGGACGGATGGCACGTACACGGCCGCGTGCAGATCTTGCAGGCCTTGCCGAGCGGCTGCTTCGACATCCGGACGTAAGCTACAGCAAGACGCGGACAGCGAGGGCGAGCTTTGGCGTCAGCAGACGAGCCCCCGAGCGAGCGAGCGAGCTGAACGCGCGCGCGCTGCGTGCCGGTCCAGAGAGGGACGAACGATTCGGACCGAGGCACGTCTCGCACAGGATCGGAAACTCGGACGTCTCCGAGCCGGCGGCGTTGTGATCGCTCTTGGGAGGCATGTCGGAGGGGCAGGGCAAGGGGCGGATGGGTGAGGGGAGGAGGCGGTGGTTGAGGTCGAGGTCGAGCCCGGCGGCGAGATCGTACCCGTCTCGTGCCGTCTTCCCTAGCAGGTCCGATCCACTTTGACAGGAAGCTCAAGCTTGAAGCTCCCAGCTCGCCTGCCACCATCTCGACCGCCTTCGCCTCTCCTTCACGGATACCCCCGGCTCGTCCTCGGGCTCACGCGCGCTCGTCCGCCGCGGAGGCCTGGCGCTGACCCTCCTCGACTGGAACCGGCCGCGAGTTATGTGACGAGGTGGAAGGACGCGAACGCGGCGAACTCCGAGGTCGACCACGTGCGGCCTCGGACAAGGGTGTCGACCCTACTCATCCTCGAGGCTTTCTCTTGGATGGGCAGCCGAGCACCTCGCAGCAGGCCGTCTGCACGGGACCGTCCGCGTCGAGACCAAGGGTGTCCTCCTGCTGCCACCGACAGGCTCTATTGGCAGAGTCTCGACGCACCTCCGCCCAGCCGGGGGTCTCCTCGCGCAACGTGCTTCGACGACGCACGGTGGCTCGGACCGCCCCGGTCGGTCGGTGGCTCGGCAGCCCGGCATCCTCGCGTGCTTGCTCCCTTGATTGTCTCCTCCTCCAGTCGGAGACGGGGCGGAGCGGTGCGGGACCAGAGGGACACGGCCGACCCCGGCGACGAGCTATAAAGCCGGAGGGCGAAAAGAGGGCGATGCTGCCCCTCATCCCTCCCGATCCTTCTCCCATCGCCATCATGATCTTCATCGCCTTCCGCACGACCTTTGCCCTGCTCGCCCCGATCCTGCTCTCGACCTCTGCGTCGGGTCGGCCAGCCGGGCGACCCAAGGACGGCACGATTCCCGCGGGCACGACGACGACGTTCAACGGCCAGGCCTTTGTCAACAAGGGCCTCGTCGGCTTCGGCGCCGTCCCGCCCTCGACGCTCGACTTGACCGGCCTGACGCTCGGCGGGCTCGGCTCCGCTGCTCAATTTGTGCCCGGGAGCTGGCGCCGCAAGGGCAAGTCGAACCTTTACAGCGGCACGCTCATCACCCAGCCCGACGTACGCCCCCGTCCTTGCCAGTCACACGCGTCTCACGCAGACGTCGGCTGATGAACCATCTCTCTGTGTGGACACAGCGCGGGCACAACACGGCGACGACGGTCGACTACCAGGCCCGGCAGCAGCTGCTCGACATCCAGTTTACGCCTTACTACTCGTCCGACCCGCAGACGTACGATCAGGCGGTCCAGTCGTCGCTCCGGCTCTCGTACCAGCGCACGCTCCTCTACTCTGATGCCGACGGCACGCCGACGACGGGCCTCGACCCGCTCGCCGTCCGGCCGGCGTCGGGCTCGATGCCGCCCCTCCCAATCGCATCCGAGTCGTACGACCGGCTGTCGGTCGACCCCGAGGGTCTCGTCGTCAATGCCGACGGCAGCTTCTGGGTCTCGGACGAGTACGGGCCCTCCATCTGTGCGTTTCCGCGATCCTCCTCCGCCTCGAAAGCGGCCAAAGTTGACCCAACCCTCCTCCCCTCTCCGCCCCCCGCAGACCGCTTCTCAGCCGAGGGCAAGCTGCTGTCGACCATCACGCAGCCGTACGCCGTCCTGCCCTATACGAACGGCCGCCTCAATTTCACGAGCGAGACGCAGCCGACGACCGGCCGGAGTGGCAATCAGGGCTTTGAGGGCCTGACCGCTAGCGCCGACGGTAAGATGCTCTGGGCACTCCTCCAGTCGGCGACGGTCCAGGACGGCGGCCGCGACGACAGTCAGTCTGCGGGGCTGGCTTCACCTTCTCATCCACTGCTGACGTGAATGTCGCCTCCCGCAGAGGGCGCCTTCACTCGCCTCCTTGGCTGGGACGTCTCGCAAGCGACACCGGCCTTGACCGAGTCGTTTGTCCTGCAGCTGCCGGTCACCAACGGCAAGGGCAAGGCGCTTGCCGCGTCCGACATCCGCTGGCTGAGTACCGGACCGGGCGCCCACGAGCACACATTCGTCGTCCTCAGTCGGGACGGCAAGGGCAGCGGCGACACGGACGCCGAGGCCAAGCACAAGGACCTCGTCCTTGCCAGCACCAAGGGCGCGACCAACCTCGTCGGGACCGAGTACACGACGACCGGCAAGGCTGTCGCGCCCAAGTCGAAGCTCGTCAGCGGCATCTCGGCCATCCAGACGGTCGAGTGGATCGACATGCTCGACGGTGACGAGCTCGCCCGCTTCGGCCTCCAGAACGGCGGCGCATTCGACAAGACGCTCATCTCGGCCAAGTGGGAGGCAGTCGCGCTCGTCCCCGCGCTCGACGAGAGCAACCCCAGCGGTACGCCCCCCCCGCCCCCGCGTCCATCTACAGGCCCGCCTTCCGCGTGCCGATGCTGACTCTGCTGCCGCACCCCCCTGGATACCGCTCCGCCAGACTACTTTGCGTTTGTCGTCGCCGACAACGACTTCATCACCCAGGACGGCGTCGACCCGCTCGGCGCCTACGCCGATGTCTCTGGCCAGAGCGTCGCCAACCAGTTCCTCGTCTGGCGCGTGACGCTGCCCTCTGACCCGGGCATGGCCTGAAGCAAGCAAGGGCGCAAGAGGAGGGAAGGCATCACATGGTGATCCGCGACATGAAGCTCGCAGTGACAGAGTGCTTTGCAGAGCCGGATTGGCCAAGCAGGCACGAAACGCAAGAAGTAGGGAAGAGTGCGAGACCGGTCGAGCGTGCGATCCAACGTGCAGGTTCCGATGGGAGTGCGGCGGTGATGACCAGAAACTCAGGCTTCGAGGGAGGAGGGATCAGTCGGCTAAGAGGTTGCTGAGACCCATCCGGCCGCCGCGCGAGGACGAGGCCCGGCTGGGCGACGTCGACTGGGTCCCGGCGGGCTGCGTCGTGGTCCCAAGGGGCGAGAGCGAGCGCTGAGGGCGGACCGACGGCTGAGCCATCATCTCGGACAGGCTCGGCAGGCGCGGGGCGCTCAGAGCCGGCAGGACAGGCGGGCCGCCGCCGCCGCCGCCGCCGGCGCTGGCAAAGGAGGTGCCGTGCGCGCCCTCGGTGGGGAAGGGCGCGAGGTGGCCCGCGGCAAGCCGCTTCGAGTCGTCGTGGAGGCTTTGGAAGGACGGGAGGCCGACCTTGCCGCTGCTGCTGCTGTTGGTCCCGGCAGGATAGCGGCCGCCGTGATCGAAGAGTGGGCCGGTCGAGCTCTGCCGGCTGGCGTCTGACGGCGAGGGCCCGTACGACGACGGGTCGGACGAGAACGAGTGCTGGCGGTCGGACGAGACCGAGTAGCGCTCGGAGAGGACGGACGACATGGAGCTCCGGTGGACCGAGCTCTCGGACGCGCCGCCGAGCGAGGGATGGCGGCCGTCGCCGTAGGCGCCGCTACTGCTAGCCCACTGACCGCCACCGCCGCCTGCGCTGCCGCTCGATGACAGTGGCCGTTGGAACGGGCCGTCGACCATGCCGCCACTGCCGCCGCCGCCGCCTTGACCCGCACGCATCGCGCTCAACGGCGGCAGGTTTGGCCTCGAGAGGTCGACCGCGGCTTGGCCGTGGCTGCCGAGACTGCTGCTGCTGCCGTCGCCGCCGCTCCGACGCCAGGCGTCGTCGACTGCGGCCGCTGCGCCCCGAGGGTGGAGCACGAGACCGAGCGGTGGTGAGTGCGAGCCCTCTTGCGGCCAGGGTTCGCGCGGGTCACGGTAGGCCTGGGCAGTCGGCTCGCCTGCCGCGGGGTAAGCGTGCGTCGGGCCGCCCCCGTCGTGGTGACCGTAGGCTGCGGCTGCGGCCGTCGATGGCGAAACGCCTGCGCCGTAAGGGGGATAATAGCGAGCTGCTGCTGCTGCTGTTGCTGCTGCCGTCGATGAGGAGGCGGCAGCGGCGGCGGCGGAGGAGGAGGAGGAGGAGAAAGCGGGCGGCGGCGGTCCCCAGGAGATGGGCCTAGCCGACCCCCTTGGGTCATACTCGTGCGCCGAATGCAGCGAGCCCGGCCGGGAGGTCGGCCTCCCGGCGCTTGCGCCGACATCGAGCCCAGCCGTCCTCGGTCGCTTGCTCGACGTCGTCGAATCGCGCCGCTCGAGCGAGATCGACCCGCCGTCGCCCATCTCGCAGCTCGAGCCGCTCGACTCGGTCTTGACCATCGCGGCCGAGCCGCCGCCGCCCAGATCGACCTTGCGCTTGGACGAGCTCGTCGAGAGCCGGCGACCGGAGGCAGGCCGTGAGGGCGCCGCCGCGTGGTGGGTGCGGACCTTGATGCCCTGCGACGAGAGCAGCTTGGTCATGCTGGTCGACTCTGTCGTGGCCCATTCGAGAGAGGGGGGGAGGGAGATCGACGTCAGCCGAACGCTTTCCTAGAACTACCTTTTCACTCGAGAGGCACGGACGTTGGTTGCCGGGGAACCGTTTGGCCGTGTAGACCTGGAACGCGTCCGAAAGGATCGTCTTGCAGTAGTGGAGTTTGTCGCTGAGGGGGTGTCAATGTGTGTGTGTGTGTACGAGGAGGAGGGGGTTCAGCGGTTTGCTCCCCTTGCTCGTGCGAGAGGAGGCCCGACGCACGCGACAATCTCGTAGAGGTCGAGCTTGAGCCGGTAGTCGCCCTCGACGCGGACGCTCAGGTCGGGAAAGACAAAGAAGCCGGCGTCCGACTTGTCCTCGTCCTTGAGCTGGAACAGGGACGAGACGGTCGAGCCGAGCGTGTAGCGCGTTTTGCCGTCCTTGAGAAGGTGGAGGTCCGACTGGTCGTCGGCCCGCGTCAGGGTCGCGTTCATCAGGTAGTAAGGATCTGAGCCAGGGAGAGGAAGAGGGGGAAGGAGAGCCCGTCAGCGACAACGCCATTTGCCCCCCCAAAAAAGGGTCGCGGGAGGGGCGACCACCCACTCTGGAGGAAGGTCTGGCCCGCCGGCTGATCGTCGGCGCCGCTGCTGCAGGCAGCGGTCGCGGCCGAGTCTCGGGCCTTGCTGCGCGAGAGGGCCTTGTCCCGGACTGAGAGCTGCTGGTTGGCCCTCGTCGACGAGGCGAGCGCGGCGGCAGCCTTGTCGACGACCGTCAGCTGGACGACGGGCGGCGGGTCGATCGGCCGGCGGTCGGCTGGAAGATCCGGCCGGGCAGAAGGGCGTGGCAGAGAGTGAAGACGACCCGGGAGGGAGGGTGAGGTCGACTCGGGTGAGCCCTTCAGGCGACGCTGATGAAGAGCGAGCGAGAGAGAGAGCGCTGCAAGGGAGATGAGACGGACCCTTGTCGCCGACGCCGCACATGCGCGCCTGCCGGGGCTGCTGCCGGAACTTGAGGACGTAGTCTCTGTCGGATCGAGCGGCCGGCAACGGCGTGCGCGGGCGGAAGGGCACAAGGGCGAGGCCGGCACGGTCGGCCGGCGTCAGGGAGGCCAATGTCGCGATGGGCGGCGGGAGACCGGGCCGGTCCGAGGAGGAGGACGAGTGGGGAGGATCGGCGACGGACGGCACGCGAAGGGTCCGAGAGAGGGCGTTGTGCAGCATGGCAGGCGGGCGACGGGGAGAAGGTGATGGGCGATGGAAAGGAAGGACGAGGTTGAAGGGGTGGGGGGGGAAGCAAGGCAGGCGTCAGATCTCTCTGGTCATCCACTGCCGACGCCGCCGTACGAGGACAAAGGGCAAGGGTCGCGGGCAGAGGGGGGAGAGGGAGTGGCCCGACGAAGAACCCCAGGGAAGGGCCGACCGACTAGGCTCGCCTTCCCTCCTTCAGGTGGACGGGTCGGGTCGAGCCCGACAAAGGGCACCTGCGAGGGTTT
>Ga0308160_10000537_pt1 | contig 71083 bp, 63 predicted proteins | sample PhyFR1_FD_201036 | JGI IMG/M metagenome (GOLD analysis project Ga0308160, IMG submission 201036) | Phyllosphere microbial communities from UC Gill Tract Community Farm, Albany, California, United States - DLSLF.R1 | ecosystem: Host-associated > Plants > Phyllosphere > Unclassified | place: USA... | reverse complement strand
CATCCTGCTCCCGGTTTTGCTCACGCTGGACCCCAAATTATTCAGAGTCGACAGCATGAGCTAACTCGCAAAAGCAGACATTTCTACTTTGCCCAGATCGGACATTTCTACTTTGCCCTTACACACCCTACGAGCGTGTGAATAAATCGCCATGGCTGCGTTACCTCGTCTCGCCGTACGCTCGTACTGTCTTCGACTCGGCGCCTTGCCCTGACGATTTCTTCACACGCTCTACCAAGGAAGCCCGTACTTCCAGCCGCTACGGGAAGTGTGAAAGATTACAGCTGAGAATTTTTTATGCTAATCTTTCCGCTCTTTCAACCCCGGAGGCACCATGAAAAAAGGCGAACTGGTCGCTGAATTTGCCAAGCGTACCGAAATGTCGGGTACCGCGGCCAACAGCGCGGTCAACACCATCATCGAGATCATCACCGAACGTCTGAAAAAAGGCGACACCGTCGGTATCACCGGCTTCGGCACCTTCTCGGTGACCAAGCGCGCAGCCCGCAAAGGCCGCAACCCGGCAACCGGCGAAGTCATCAAGATCGCCGCGTCGAAAACCCCGCGTTTCGCTGCCGGTGCGACCCTGAAGGCCGCCGTCAACCCGCGCAAGAAGTAATCCCGTCTTTCCCACGGCCTGGCGCGGCGGCCCACGCCCACGCGCCTGCCGTGTCAGTATGTCGTTTCTCCTCATTCCTCCTTCAAGTTCCCCATGTCTTTCGCCACCTGGATCGCCTTCGTCATCGCCGGCACCGTCATCGCCATTTCGCCGGGATCGGGCGCCGTGCTGTCGATGTCGCATGGGCTGGCCTATGGCGTGAAAAAAGCCAGCGCCACCGTGCTCGGCCTGCAGCTGGGCCTGATCCTGGTGCTGGCCATTGCCGGCGCCGGCGTCGGCTCGCTGCTGCTGGCCTCCGAAACCGCCTTTACCGTGGTGAAAGTGATCGGCGCGCTCTACCTGATTTACCTCGGCATCTCGCAGTGGCGCTCGAAGGACGCGTCCGGCCCCACGGCCAGCGCCGCCGGCCTGGCCGCCCACCCGCCCTTCGGCAAGCGCGTGCTGACCGGTTTCCTGACGAATGCCACCAATCCGAAGGGCATCATCTTCATGGTCGCGGTGCTGCCGCAGTTCATTTCCAAGGATGCGCCGCTGCTGCCGCAGCTGCTGATCCTGGGCGTGACCATGGTCACCATCGACAGCCTGGTCATGCACGGCTATGCCTTGCTGGCCTCGTCGATGCAGCGCCTGTTCCGCGATGCGCGCGCAATGCGCATCCAGAACCGCTTCTTCGGCGCGGTGCTGGTCGTCGTCGGCTCCATGCTGTTCTTCGTAAAACGCGCCGGCGCACAGTGAGCGTTCAACATGCCGCGGCGAACCCGGGCATGTTTCGCGCGTGCGCAAGTTGAAACCGTCTGTAACCCGCGTTGTCCTCGCGCCTGCCCCTGCGTTGTAATCAGGTAGACGACATCCGTCCCCACCCCTGGAGCCTTCGATGAAACCACGCTTTCCGATGAAAACCGCTGCGCTCCTGGCGCTGGCGCTCAGTTCCGCCCTGGCGTCGAACCCGGCGCTGGCCGACGATCCGCCGGCCCAGGTCGGCCGCATCGCCCTGGCCCAGGGCCAGGTCAGCATCAGCGCCGGGCAAGGGGAAGGCGCCAGCGCGGCCCTGGTCAACTGGCCTGTCACGTCCAGCAACACCGTCACCACGGCGCCGGGCGCGCGCTCCGAGCTGCGCGTGGGCTCGAGCGCGATCCGCCTCGACGGCGATTCCAGCCTCGAGGTCATCCAGCTCGACGACGACAACCTGCGCCTGCGCCTGCACTACGGCAGCGTCAACGTGCGCATCGTGAATCCCGAGGTGCTGGCCGGCTTCGAGCTGTCCACGCCCCAGGGCCGGGTAACGCTGCAGCAAGCCGGGCGCCTGCGCGTGGACGCCGAACTGCGCGCCGATACCAGCAGCATCAACGTCTTCGACGGCGTCGCCATCGTCGAGGGCGGCGGCGAGCGCCTGACCGTGCGCGCCGGCCGCCGCGCCGACATCACGGGCCAGGACCTGCGCACCGCGCCGGCTCTGGCCGACGCTTTCGACGACTGGGCGCGCGACCGCGACCGCCAGGCCGACACTGCGCTCGCCACCCGCTACGTCCCGCGCGAAATGACGGGCTACGAAGACCTCGACCGCTACGGCAGCTGGAGCACCGACGCCGAATTCGGCTCGCTGTGGATGCCCACCGTGTCCTCGACCTGGGTGCCCTACCGCGACGGCCGCTGGACCTGGATCGCACCCTGGGGCTGGACCTGGGTCGACAACGCGCCCTGGGGCTATGCGCCCTTCCACTATGGCCGCTGGGTGCAGGTCAACCGGCGCTGGGCCTGGGCGCCCGGCCACTACGAACGCCGTCCGGTGTGGGCGCCGGCGCTGGTCGGCTGGGTCGGCGGCAGCGGCTGGAACCTGAATTTCAATTCGCGTCCGTCGGCCGGCCAGGGCTGGTATCCGCTGGCGCCGCACGAGCGCTTCGTGCCGGGCTACCGCTTGTCGGACGACCACATGCGGCGCCTGGCCTGGCAGGCGGCGCGCGGGCGCGATGCCCAGCGCGACCGCGACGGCAAGAAACGCGACTACCGGCGCGAAGGCCTGACCGTGGTGCCGCAAGACCGCTTCGGCCAGCGCGGCGAAGTGATCGTGCCGCGCGAGCCGCGCGCCACGCCGCCGGCCAACTGGTCGCGTGCGCCGGTGGCGCTGCCGCCGACGCCGCCGGTGAAGGTCGGCGTCGGCCAGGGCGGGATGGAGAATGTCGCGCGCAACGCCGCGCGGGAAGCCGCACGCGCCGCCGGCCGGCCGGAGAATCGTCCCGACTACGGCGGGCGCGGCAACCGCCCGGTGCCGGTACCGACTGCCCAGCCGGCGCCGGTGGCGACGGTCGCGCCCCAGCCCGGCGTGATCGGCGGCGCCGCACCGGTGATCGTCGGCGGCAGCCGCGACGAACGTGTGCGCAACGAGGGACGCGCCGGATTCGACGCGCGCCGCGACCGCTACCAGGGCGGGCGTGCCGAAGCCGAAACCCCGGCTGCCCAGCCCCCGGTGGCCAACGTGCCGGCGCCGGTACTGGGCGCCCAGCCTGAAACGCAGCGCAGCTGGCCGCGCGATAGCCAACGCGAGATCCAGCGGGATGCGGCGCGCGATGCACAGCGCGAAGTTCAGCGCGATGCGCAGCGCGAGGTCCATCGTGAAGCCCAGCGCGATATCCGCCGCGACGTGCGCGACATCCAGCGCGAAACGCCACGCGACGTGCCGCGCGATGCCGGCCGCTTCGGCAGCGCCGGCGCGATGGAAGCCGCGGCGGCGGCAGCGGCGGCACGTGCCCAGCAGCAGGCGGCGCGCCAGGCGCCGGCGCCGCAGCCACGGCCCGAGCCAGCGCCACGGCCCGAGCCGGCCGCGCGTCCCGAGCCGGCGCCACGTGCCGAGCCAACTCCGCGCGCCGAGCCGGCACCCCGCGCGGCGCCGGTCCGGAGTGCCGACGATGACGGCGGGCGCCGCGGTGCGCGCCAGATGGAACGCTGAACCGGTGGTGTTTTCGCCGCGCGGGCAGGCCGGACCGGCCTGCGCGGCACGCTTCCGGCCCGCATTCGCTACAATGGCCTTTTGCACAGGAATGACACACATGGACCCCAAAGAATCCCTCATCGAATACCCGAGCGACTTTCCGATCAAGGTCCTGGGCCCGACGCACGACGCCTTTGCCGCCACCATCGTCGAGGTGGTGACCGGTTTCGACCCGACCTTCCACCACGGCCGCATGGAAGTGCGTCCTTCCGGCAAAGGCAACTACACCGGCCTGACCTGCACCGTGCGCGCCACCAGCCGCGAGCAGCTCGACGATATCTATCGCACCCTGTCGTCGCACCCGATGGTCAAGATCGTTCTCTAACGAAACACGCTGCCAGGCCCCGGCAATGCCGGGGGCACTGGCTTATAATGTCGGGGCTGCGACCACCTCCGACCGGATTCCCATGCACCCCACCCGTCCCGCCAGCCCGCTCATCCGCGCGCTCGGCCGCGCCGACTACGAACCGACCTTTGCCGCGATGCGCGCCTTCACCGATGCGCGCACTCCCGACACGCTTGACGAACTCTGGATCGTCGAGCATCCGCCGGTGTTCACCCTGGGCCTGGGCGCCGACCGCGGCCACTTGCTGGCCGGCCCCGGCATGCCGGCCCACGATGTCCCCGTGGTCCAGACCGACCGCGGCGGCGAAGTCACCTACCACGGCCCCGGCCAGGTGGTGATCTACCTGCTGATGGACCTGCGCCGCAACAAGCCGGGCGGTAAACTGTATGCGCGGCAATTTGTGGCAAAAATCGAACAGGCAGTCATCGAGGTGCTGGCGGCGTATAATCTCGCGGGCGAACGCGTGGCCGGCGCGCCCGGCATCTACATCGCAGACGGCCCGCGCCGCGGCGCCAAGATCGCCGCCCTCGGCCTGAAAGTGCGCGGCAACGGCTGCACCTACCACGGGGTCTCGCTGAACGTGACGATGGACCTGGCGCCGTTCTCGTGGATCAACCCTTGCGGCTACGCGGGCCTGGCCACCGTCGACATGCGCACGATGGGCATCGACGTCCCCCTGGCCGACGTGCAGCAGGCCCTGGCGCACGAACTGGTACGCCAGCTGGCCGCCGAAGCGGCCGAACCGAACAATTCAATGGAGCCCCTCCGGGCATGAGCGACATGACTACCGACACCGATACCGGTCTGACTCCCCCCACCAGCGCCGCCTACAACGCCAGCGACAAGCAGAAGGGCGCCAGCAAGACCTCGCGCATCCCGATCAAGATCGTGCCGATCGCCGACGCCGAGCGCCTCAAGAAGCCGGACTGGATCCGCGTGAAAGCGGCCACCGCGTCCTCGCGCTTCTACGAAATCAAGGACATCCTGCGCGCCAACAACCTGGTCACCGTGTGCGAGGAAGCCAGCTGCCCGAACATCGGCGAATGCTTCGGCAAGGGCACGGCCACCTTCATGATCATGGGCGACAAGTGCACGCGCCGCTGCCCGTTCTGCGACGTCGGCCACGGCCGTCCCGATCCGCTGGACGTGAACGAGCCGGGCAACCTGGCGAAAACCATCGCCGATTTGCGCCTGTCGTATGTCGTGATCACCTCGGTCGACCGCGACGATTTGCGCGACGGCGGCGCCGGCCACTTCGTCGAGTGCATCACCAAGACGCGCGCCTTGTCGCCGAACACCAAGATCGAAGTGCTGGTGCCCGACTTCCGCGGCCGCCTGGAAAAGGCGCTGAACATCTTCGCCGACGGCTTGCCGGACGTGATGAACCACAACCTGGAAACCGTGCCGCGCCTGTACAAGGAAGCGCGCCCGGGCGCCGACTACACCCACTCGCTGGTGCTGCTGCGCGACTTTAAAAAGATGTACCCGAATGCGGTGACCAAGTCGGGCATCATGGTCGGCCTGGGCGAGACCGACGAAGAAATCCTGCAAGTGATGCGCGACATGCGCGAGCACGACATCGACATGCTGACCATCGGCCAGTACCTGGCGCCGTCGAACTCGCACCTGCCGGTGCGCCGCTACGTGCACCCGGACCAATTCAAGAAGTTCGAGGAAGCGGCCTACGAGATGGGCTTCGTGCATGCGGCCGTGGGCGCGATGGTGCGCTCGTCGTATCACGCCGACCAGCAGGCGCATAACGCGGGCGTGGCGGCATAAGCGAACAGCGCGTTTGCAAGGCGTTGGAAAAGCCGGGTCCTGAACGAATCAGGCCCCGGCTTTTTATTTTTTGGAATTAACAAGAAAACCCATGATGAATTGACGGAAGAACACATTATTCATAATGTTTGTTCTCTAAATAAACATTTGCGGAGCGAAATGGTTTATCGCTTTTTCTCGTAATTGATGCGCACGAGTTTGTTTCTCTTGCTGATGCTTTTTGCTGCACCAGCATTGGCCGAGCCAGAAAAAAACGCCCCGCCTCAACAGGTTGTCGTCAATGGCGGTCGGACCGATGTCGAAGCCAGCAGGGATTTCGTTGCGGGAAAAATCATCATCGGGCGCCAGCGCGTCGCCGATAGCGGCCTGCAGAATACGGGAGAATTGCTGCGCCGCGAGCCGGCCGTCAGCATCGGCAAGGATGGCCGCCTCGGCCTGCTCGGCTTGCCCGGCTATACCCAAATCCTGGTCGATGGCCTGCCCTATCAAGGCGATCCGCTCGCCCTCGATCTTGTCCATATCGAGCGGATCGAGATCATCAAATCGACGACTGCGGCGACCGGGCCCTTCGGCATTGCCGGCACCATCAACATCATCCGGCGAAAAGTCGAACGCAAGGTCTTTACCCAGTTGCGCCTGGGTGCGAGCGCGGTGAACGGCCATGCGGGCGGTGACCTGTCCTGGTCGAACAACCAGCTCGTGTCCAACTCTCCGCTGAGCTACAACCTGATGCTGTCGGCCAGCCGCAAGCTTACGCCCGGCCGGGCGCGCTATTGGCAGTTACAGGGAATAGACGGCGCTGCCGCGCAAGACGAATTCGAAGGCGATATCGCCTCGTCGAGCGAACTGCGGATGCTGACCGCGAGCAGCCAGTTCATGTGGGCGATCGATGCGAATCACAAGCTGAGCTTCAGTCCGGACGCCGGAACGGTCACCATTGCCGACAACAGCACGGAACAGCGCCGCTGGCCCGATATGCGCAGCCTGCGTGCTTCCCAGCGCAACGACCAGCCGATGCGCAGTTATTCCCTGCCGGTGCGCTGGAATTGGCAAGTCGACGAAGCCAGCAGCATCGCCCTGCAGCTGAATATGAACCGCGTGCGCCTGGATACCGATTTCTTCCGCACCGATATTTCATCGTATGGGTTCGGACAACAGCGCAGGAATGGCTCGGCACGCGACGACAAGAATTATTTCCTGAACCTGGATCTGAATACCGAGACGGAAAGCGGGCATACCATCTCGGCCGGCGCGAAGCTGGTTCGCAACGATGCACGCAGGGGCTACGCCGACTTCCTGAATGGTGAACCGGACCTCAGCCTGGCTGTCTTCGGCCGCGAAAGCACTGCCCGACTCGAGAGCGCGCAGCTCTTCCTCCAAGACGAATGGCGGATCGACAAGGGCTTGGCCATGAACCTGGGTGTATCGGCCGCGACACGCCGGTACCGCTTCCATGAAGGGCCTGCCGACAACGGGGCGCGCTTCACCATGTGGTCGCCATCAATGCACTTGTCGAAGAGAATCAAGGGCGACAGCAAGCGGCAGTTCCGGGTATCGCTGGCCCGCAGTTTCCAGGCGCCGGGGATCGACCAGATGCTGCTGCATCCATGGATCAATCCCTTCGCCCCGTGTGGCAGCGATGCCTTGTGCGGCGCCAATGACATCGATGATGCCGACAGCGCCGGCAATCCGGCGCTCCGCCCCGAGCGCGCGCTTGGCTTGAATGCCTCGTACACGCATGGCCTGGGCGCGGACAGCGAGCTGGTCGTGGAATTCTATTCGCGCGACATCGAGAACAAGCTGGGGCGCGAACTGGTGCTGGAAAACGTGGCGTGGGCGAGCGCACCGCGCTATCTGTCGCGCCCGGCCAATCTGGGAAAGGCGACGGTGCGCGGCATCAACCTGGAAGGCCGCTGGTCGGCCCGGAATACCTGGAAGCGCGCGCCGAACGTGCAGCTGTATGGCAGCCTGGGATTCGCGCGTTCGGCACTGAGCGACTTGCCCAGTCCGGATAACCGGGTCGCCGGGCAAACTCCCTGGCGCGCAAAACTTGGCGGCACGTATGCGATGGAGGCCGCGCCGTTGAAACTCGGCTTCGATGCCAGTCTGCTGCCCTCTGACTGGGTACGCAGCAATGTGCGCGAGCGCGTCTACCAAGCGAGCAAATTTACCCTGAGTGCCAACGCCAACTGGAAAATCAATGCCAACGCACGCGTCTCGCTCAATCTCGATAACCTTATTCCAGAGACGAACCGGCGTATCGACGAGTACACCGGTAGCGCCGCGTTCGTGCAGCGAACGACAGACAGCAGTAATAACACGCGTTTCACCATTCGTTTCGAAACAAAATTATGAGCGGCGTCTATCGACTGATGGCTAGGCGCTGATATCGGATTGCACCCCGTAGCGGAGATACCTCAATATGAAAAAAAACCTTTTCTTTTTTTTGTTGGCAAGCACGCTTTCCCTTCACGCTGCTGCACAACTTAAACCGACGACGAAGCAGGAGTGTAGTCGCCGCTGTATTGCTTCAAATCATGAATTTCCGGCCCTTCCTGCAACGGTAAAACACAAGGAAAGACTGGAGCGTCTCAAGGAACAGCGCAAGAACGAAACCGATCCGGAGAAGCTGAAAGCCCTGGCAAAGGCTGAAGAGGAAGAAATGGATATCCGCAAGGATGACATGGAAGATATGTGCCGGTCGATGTGCCGGCACAATCCCGAGGAGTAAGCAAGCGGGCAGGTGCCGCTACCGGGCTAGATCAGGTTTCTCGCCAGCCCGATAAATCGGCTCCAGGCAGATCGGCTTACTTCTGCTTGCGGCGGCGTGCCGCGCCCGCGCCCAGCAGGCCCAGGCCGAGCAGGGCCAGCGATGCCGGTTCCGGCACTTCGCCCACGGCGGCGATGCCGACGCCGCGTTCCGATTCCAGGGCGCCCTTGCCCAGGCTCAGGATGCCGATGCCGGTACGCATGTTGTAATCCCAGGCGGCGCTGACGTAGCCGTAGCTGCCGCTGCGGGTCATGAAGCCGATGAAGCGGTCGCTGAAGGATGCTTCCCAGCCATCGCCCGGCATGCCTTTGTACATCGCATAGGCCCAGCCGTTCGGGTCGGTATTCTCGCCGATGCTGGCGTCACCGATGATATCGCCCTTCTTGAACAGCTTGAGCGCATTCCCCTCACCCGTGGCGAAGACGCCGCCGCCCAGCAGTGCCAGGTCCAGGTAAGCGCCCGAGCAACCCGGGTCGAGGTCGATGCCGCCGCCGTTCGGGAACAGGCTGACCGTTTCCAGCGCGCCGCAGTCGCCATAGTCGGCCTGGGCGCGGCCCTGCATGATGGTGACGTCGACATTGAAGGTGATTGGTGCAGCGCTGGCGGCCACGCTGGCCAAGGCGAGGACGGAAGCAAGCAGCGATTTTTTCAGCATGATGGATATCCCTAGTGGTTGTTATATCTGTCATCTGAGCAATGTTTGTGCCAGTTAAATAAAAATTAACTAGAACAAACACTTAGCGCGAACGACCAAGAGTTGCGTTCGCTCGCTGTAAAGTTTGGCGACAATCCCGCTTGTCAGTTTCGGCAACAACCTGTCAATGCAGCTGGGCCGGCCCCTTGAAGGCCTCCTGGATTTCTCCCGCATTGCGTTCCACGCGCTCGATGTCCTGCACATCGCCGCCGCTTGGCCGGGTCGGCACGATGCGCGGCGTGATCAGGACGATGGTCTCGGTCGAGTTGCCGGTCATTTCGTTGTTCGAGAACAGCTTGCCGACCACCGGCACGTCGCCCAGCAGCGGCACGCCGATGCGGCGCTGGCCCGCCGTCGCCTTGATCAGGCCGCCGATCAGGATGGATTGCCCGTTCTCCGCCACCAGCTGGGTATTCACCTCGGTGGTCTTCTTCGATGGAATCCCGCCCAGCAGCGTGCCCGAGCTCACTTCCGGTCGCACGCGCAGGGCGATGCGGCCGTCGGCGTCGACCGAGGGCGTCACGCGCAGGATCACGCCGGTCTCGAGGAACTCGATGGTTTCGCTGGTCACGTTGTTGATGGTGGTGGTCACGCGGTAGCCCAGCTTGTCGCCGATGTTGGTGGTCGCTTCCTGGTTCTCCAGGGTCAGCAGCTTGGGCGTGGCCAGGGTGCGCACGCGGCCCTTGTTGTTCAGCGCGTTCAGGAAGACGTCGACATTCCGGTTCACGAAGTTGAACACCAGGCCGGGCGTGGTGCGCTCGACCAGGCGGCTGGTGCCGATGCGGTTCACGCCGTCGCCGCTGAAGACCTTGTTCCACTCGATGCCGAAGTTCTCGTTCTCGTCGAGCGTGATCTCGAGGATCTTCGCCTCGATCATGATCTGCTGCGGCTGGGTGTCGATCTCGCGCAGCAGCGCCGCGATGCGCTTCAAGCCTTCCGGCGTGTCCTCGACCACCAGGGTGCGCCGTGACGGCAGCACCGTCACCTTGCCGCCGCGGCCGACGTGCTTGGACAGGATGTCGGCCACCAGCTGCGGTTCCGAATACAGCACCTTCATCGCGCGCACTTCCATGTTCGCGGAGATCGGCGTGCCGCCCGCGGCGCCATCGGCCGGGTTCACGATCATGTAGCCGTTCTCGCGCACCAGCACCTGGTAGCCGCCCGCCTCGGCGATGGCGAAGATGGCCTGGCGCGGCGTCATGTCGTACAGGCTCACGGCCACGTTGCCGGTGACGCCCTTGCCGAGCATGATGTTGACGCGCTCGTGGCGCGAGATCATCTCGAACAGTTCGGCGATCGGCGTGTCGCGGAACACGAAGGAGGTGGCCGTGCCGGCGGCCGGCGTTACCGTCGACGAGACCGCGGTGGCCGGCTGGGCGGCGGCCGGCGCGCGTTGCGGGGCGGCGTGTGCCGCGAAAGCGGCGCACAGCAGCGCGCCCATGCCAAGGTGTGTGATGTGCTTCATTTGCGGCTTGCCTCGTCCAGCAGCAGAACGCTCGTCACGCCACGCTTTACCAGCGTGACGCCGCGTTCTTCCACCTTGATCAGTTGATAGTCGCCGAACCACTCGCCGCTGGCGAGGATCTGGCCGTTGATGTTTGCCAGCGCGCGGCCCGGCGTCACCATCACGGCGCGCAGCTGGGGCGCCGGCTGGGCCGCGGCCTGGGCGGCCAGCAGCACGGCATCCGACGCTTCGGCTGCGGCGGCGGCCGCGCGCGCCGGCAGCAGCGGCCGCGCGAACGGGTCGCGCAGCGGCCCGGCCTGGGCCTGCAGGGCCGCCAGGCAGGCGATGGCGAAAGCGATGCGTTTCATGGTGCGGTCTCCTGCGTCTGGTAAGCGGCGATGCGGATCTTCATGGCCACTTCGCCCGGCGCCGCGCCGCCGTGCATCTCGAAGCCGGCCACCGACAGCGCCGGCTGGGCGTGCTCGATGGCGTCCATCCAGGCCAGCAGGGCGGCGTAGGGGCCGCTCGCGTCGACATCGACACCGAGCCGCACGAACGACAGCGCCGTCTCGTCGGGCGCGGGGGCGACGCCGTGCAGGCTGACGCCATGCTCGCGCGCCAAGGCGCCGAGGGCGCCGATCAGGCGCACCTGGGCTTGCGCCGCCGGGTGGGCCGAGGAGGCGGCTGGCCCGTCTCCCAGGCCTTGCGCCAGCGCCTTGTTGTCGCTGTCGAGCGCGGCCAGCTGGGCCGACAGCAGCTGCGGGTCGCCGGCCGTGAGCGCCAGCTGCGCCGCTTCGGCGCGCACCGCGCGCAGGGCCGTGAGCGGCGCGCGCAGCGCGTAGAACCAGAGCGCGGCAGCGACCACCAGCAGCAGGCCGGCGCCGACCAGGTGCAGCTGGCGTGCCGGCAGCGCGGCGGCCTTGCGGATCCAGGCAGGGTTCATGGTGTGTCCTTTCCCTTGACGAGTGCGGCGGAGGCGCTGAAGCCGATGGCGCCGCCGTCTTCCGCCGTGGCCGTGCTGCTGTTCAGGAAGCGCACCTCGGACAGCGCCGGATCGGCGGCCAAGGCCGCCAGGAAGGCGGTCATCGCCGCGTTGTCGAGGGCGCCGCCGGCAAGCTCGATATGGGTGCCGAGGCGCCAGGCCTGCAGTGCGCCGGGCTGGGCGCCGGTGGCCGCGGTCCGCCCCTGCACGGTGCCGGCCGGCAGCGGCGACGGCGGCGCCCCCAGCGCTTCCTGGGTGCGCACCACGCGCAGCGTGTCCAGCCAGACGCGCCCGTTCAGGGCGCGCTCCAGCACCTGGGCCAGCGTCGCCACTTCGCCGGCGCCGCGCAGCCCCGCCAGCGCGCCGACCTGGTCGGCCAGGACATCCTTGCGCGCCAGGGCGCCGGCGAGCCGGGTCTGCATCGCGCCCTGTTGCGCCACGTTCGCGCGCGCCTGTTCCAGCAGCGGGGTTTCCAGCGCCACGCGCCAGTGCAAAAAGGCGCCGGCGCCGCCGCCCACGACCAGCAAGGCCGCCAGCGCCGCGCCATAGGCGGTAACGGTGCGGCGCACGCGCAGGCCTTCGCGGTAGCTGCGCGGGATCATGTCGATGTCAGCCACGGGCGCCTCCGCGCAGTGCCAGGCCGGCGGCCAGCGCGATGGCATGGGCGTCGCCCACCGCCGCGCCGGGCGCCGCGCCATGGAAGGCCTTGAACGGATCGAGCAGTTCCACCGGCAGGCGCACCAGTTCCGCCACGCGCTCGCCGATGTGGCGGTAGCGCGCCACGCTGCCGTTCAGGTAGACGCGGCTGATGCTGCTGCCGCGCGTGCGCGAGGCCACGTACACCTGGGTCCGCACCAGTTCCTCGGCCAGGGCCGCGAATTCCTGGTACAGGATCTCGCGCACGGTGCGGCCGATGTCGGGCTGGGCGCCGCCGGCCGCATTTGCACCGGACAGTGCACCGGCCGGGGTGCCGATGCCGTGCTCGCGCAGCAGCGCCAGCGCCACCTCGCTGTCGAGCCCCAGGGCGCGCGACAGGCGCTCGACCAGCTGCTGCTCGCCGAAGTCGATCTCGCGGTCGAGCATCAGGCGCCGGCCCCAGATCACGGTCAGATAGCTCTTGCTGGCGCCGAAGTTAATCAGCAGGACCGACTGGTCGAAGTCTTCCTGCATCGCCGCCAGCAGGCGCGCGATCGCGGCCGGGCCGATGTCGAGCGCCACCGGTTCCAGGCCGGCGCCGCGCAAGGTCTCGAGGTAGGCCAGCACGTTCGTGGTTGAGGCCACGGCCGCCAGCACCTGCCGCTCGGAGCCGGATGCCTCGACGCTGCGCACCTGGTAGTAATCGACCACCGATTCGGCGGCGGCCGCGCCCAGCTGCTCGCGCACCGCCTTGGCCACCGCCTGCGCTTCGTTCTGGCCGTTCGGCACATGCACCGTCAGCGGCAGGATCCGCACTTCGCTCGGCGCCAGCACCGACACCACGCGCCGTCCGGCGAAGGGTGCGGCGTGCAGGGCGTCGCGTACGAAGCGCTTCAGGCGCGGCGCGTCGGCCAGCAGTTGCGCGCGCTCCACAGGATACGGCAGCGAGACGGCGGCGCGCACGCCCGGGCCATCGCTGGACGGAATCGCCTGCAGCAGGTTCAGGCGCTGGGCCGCGAAGTCGAGGCCGATCGGCATCGCCGCATCGCCGCCGCGCCGGGCCAGGGAAGCCAGCCAGTCCTTCATGCGCAAGCCTCCCCGCCGCGCGGGCGGATGGCATGGCCGGCAGCGCGGCGGGACCAGGCGCCGGCGACCTTGCCGGCAGGAGTAAACGCGGATGTGTTCATGGCTGTGCGTGGATCAGGTACAGCGCTTGTAGTAGCGCAGGGACAGCTCGGGTTTGTTCCCGCCGTCGAAACTGGTAAAGGGCACGTTGGCCAGGCTGGTCGGTTTCAGCAGCAGGCCGTAGTTGGCCGGCGGGCTGTTGGCCCAGACCTGGGCCAGCGTATCGATGCGCAGGGTATAGGCGCCGTTGTAGGCGCCGCTGCCCGGGTCGATGACCACGCTGGCGGCGGGCGTCGCGACGTAGTCGCCGCCGGGCGTGGTCCAGGGCGTGGCGTCGCCGCGCGGGCTGGTCCAGGTGGCGTTCTTGTTCCACTCGCGCGTGACGCGGTGCGCGCTCAGCAGGCGGCCCGGCTGGCTGGCGTTGCCCGACTTCTTGGTGATCTTCAGGTCGGCCTGGATGATCGAGGCGCGGTCCAGTTCCGCGGTCAGCTTGAACAGGAGCAGCGGATGCGCACTGCCTTCGGTGGCGGTGATGGTATCGGCATTCGCCAGGTTGGCCGTACCGTCCTTCACGATGGTGGTGTCGGCGTCGCCGGGGCCGATGACCGTGGCCGACTTCGGATTGTCCAGGTCGATCATCTGCACGGCGCGCGTGAGGGCGAGCACCGACTTGTTGCGGTCGGTGGTGGCGGTCAGGCTGACGGTGAGGATGCCCTTGCTGGCCTTGGCGCTGCCGACGGTCACGCTGCCGCCGGGCAGCCTGAGGGTGCCGTAGGCGGCTTCGTCGTCGTCGCAGTCGTCCACCGAGCCGCGCCACTTCGCCACCTGCATGCCGCTGGCGGCCAGGTAGCGCGCCACTTCGATGTCGTACTGGGCGTCGACGGCGGAGACGTTCATGCTGCCCTCGCGCGTCATCGTGTACGCGAGCGCGGCGACGACGGCCAGCGTCAGCGCCACCGGCAGCAGCAGGATGCCGCGTTGGGCCGTGGCGCGGTTCACAGCGCCGACCCCATGCGCACGCTGGTCACGGCGGTGGTGCTGGCGCCGTCGCGCGCCAGGCTGAGGCTGACCTTGACCAGCGGCTGGCCGGCTTCCGGGCTGGAAGCGCTCAGGGTGAAATCGCTGACCGCTTCGGCCAGCACGTAGCTGTCCTTGCCTTCCTGCTCGGCCAGCACGCCATTGGCCACGCTGTAGACGACGGGTTTCAGCCAGTCGCTGCTTGGCTTGTCGATCAGCCCGGCGCTCGGCGTGGTGTTGCGGATGCGGGCGGCGATGCGCTCGAGGGCAAAGTCGGCTTCGCGTTCCAGCGCCACCTGGCTGCCGGCTACGCGCGCGCTGGCGCCGGCGCTTTGCAGCAGCGCCGGCAGCGGCGCCAGCACCAGTGCGCCGATGGCCAGCCCGAGCAGCAGCTCGGCCAGGCTCAGGCCAGCGCAGCGGGAAGGCAGGCGTGGATTCATCGCGCCACCATCGTGGTGAAGGAATAGCCCTTGTCGGAGGTCAAGGCGATGTGGAGCATGGCCGCTTCGCGCCGGTTCTGGGCGCTGCCCGAGGTCAGGAATACGGTGGTGGCGCCGGTCTGCTCGCACAGCGAGATGACGAGCTGGCGCGCGATGCCGGCGCAGGAGGCGTCGTCCGGCAGCACGTAGCTGGCCGCGCCGTCCTTCGCGGCGGCAGTCCACAGCGCCTGGTAGGGTTCGGCGAGCACGGCTTCCATCGTGTTCTTCATGCAGCGCAGTTCGCGCGCCTTGTCGACGCCGGCGCTCGATACCGACAGGCCAGCGTTGATCGCCTCCATCATCGGCACGGCGCAAATCGCCAGCAGCAGCACGGCGACCATGACTTCCACGAACGAAAAGCCATGCTGGCACAGGCGGCCCGTCACAGGCTCACCCGCCCGGTGACCGGCGCCACGCGCACCACGCGCTCGACGCCGCCGTAGCGCAGCGTGATGCGGGCTTCTTCCTTGAGCGGAGAGATTTCCTTCGTACCCAGCACGATGCCGAGCGGCAGGCCCAGGACCTTGGTCGGCGCGACGTCGACCGGCACGCCGTCCGGGCCGAAGATGGCGCCCGTGGTCACGGCATTGCTCTGGTAGCGGAAGACCGAACTGACGATGGTCGCCTGCGGCATGCCGTCTTTCGCGAAGTTGATCTGGTAGTCGCGCTTGTCCACGGGATGGATGGCATTGACGATGGTGCTGCCGCTGGCAGCCGGGCGCGTGATGCGCAGCACCTGGCTGGCTGGGTCGATGCTGATGGTGTGATAGACCCCGGTGCGGACCGCTTCGCGCTGGGCGAAACGCAGGGCCTGGGCAATGTCGCCGGCGGCCAGCTCGGCGGCCAGGGAAGAGTGCTGGTCGGCCTGGGGCATCGCCAGCGCCGCCGTCACGGCCAGGATGGCGATGACGGCCAGCATTTCCGCTTGGGTGACGCCCGCTTGCCAGCTTCGAGGCGAACGGGACGTCACCATGTTGCCGGTTATTTGTTGGCCAACGGGGTATTGCCGTCGCGTGCCACGCGGGTGCTGTTCACCTGGAACTGGCCGGTCGTGTTCACGAAACGCCAGCCCGTGGTGGCGGCGCCCGGCGGCGTGGTGGCGGCGGCAGTGACGACCAGCACGGTAGCCGAGTTGGTAACCGGCTCGGTCGGCATCGCGCGCAGGTAAGGACCCAACGGATAGTTCGCGTTACGCACCGTGCAAGTATGGCCGGCGGCATTGCTGAAACGGGTCAGCTGGTGGTCCATCGTCGTGGCATTGTTGTCCACGACCGAGCCGGCATCGCCCTCGCAGGCCGGCGCAGCGCCGGTCGGCGCGCGGGAAGGGTAAGTGTTGGTGTGCTGCACGCGGTACAGCTCGATCGCGGAACGCATGGTCGACAGGTTTGCTCCCATCGCTGATTCCGCCGCGTCATCCGACGAACTGGAAAACTGCGGAATCGCAATCGCCGCCAGGATGGCGATGATGATCACGACAATCAGGAGCTCGATGAGCGTAAAGCCTTTGGCGGCGTAGTGGCGGACGGTAGTGGTCATTTTAATAAGGGAAAGGGTTAAGTTGCGTTTGCTTTACGGCAAATTCTTAACGGGCAGCAACGAAGAGTAACATGAACAGTCAGTATTTTAATTGCCCATGCGCATCAACTTTTGCACATTGTTGCTTTTTCAGTGAATCGCGCGTGACATTTTGAAAATCGGCAGAATGATCGAGGTCACAATCGTCCCGACCAGCACGCCCATCACCATCAGCATCACCGGTTCGGCCATCTTCGCCAGCGCGTTCAGCTGGCGCGTCAGGTCGCGTTCATAGAAGTCGGCGACGCGTCCCATCACCCGCCCGAGCGAGCCGGTGGCCTCGCCGGTGTCGATCATCTGCTTCACGCTGACCGGGATCAGCGGGCTGTCGCGAAAGCCCGCGGCAATGCCCCGCCCCTCGGTGACCTGGGTCTCGAGTTCGCCCAGGAAGCGCTGGAATTCCAGGTTCGGGATCACGTTGCGGCAGGCGCCGAGCGTGTCGAGGATGGTCACGCCGCGCTCGAGCGAAATGCCCATCACGCGCATCAGGCGTACCAGGTAGATCTTGATGAAGATGTCCTTTACGAAGGGCAGGCGCAGCTTGGCGCGGTCCAGCCAGGCGCGCACGTCGGGGCGGCGCAGGCCCAGCAGTGCGGCGCCGGCCAGGCCCAGCACGCCGGCGAAAAAGACCGTGCCGTGCTCGGTCAGCAGCTTGCTGGCGCCAATAAAGAACTTGGTCGTGAACGGCAGTTCGTCGTAGATCGAGGTGAACATCACCGAGAATTTCGGGAACACCACCATCAGGATAAAGACGACCACAAGTATCGAAAACACAATCAGGAAGCCGGGATAGGACAGCGCCGAGACGATGGTGCTGCGCAGCTTTTCCTGTTTCTCGTCCATGTCGACCAGCTGCTCGAGCACTTCGGGCAAGAAGCCGCCCGCCTCGCTGGCGCCGATCAAATTGATGTAGGTGAAGGGGAACAGGTCCGGGTGCCGGGCCAGGGCCTCGGAAAAGCGCTGGCCGCCGACGATGTCGTCCGCCACCTGGCCGATGATGGCTTTCAGGCGCGGCTTGTCGGTCTGCTCGTGCAGCGCGCGCAAGGCGTCATGCAGGGCGACGCCGGTTTCCAGCAGCAGCACCAGGCGTTCCGTGAACAGCATGCGGTCGGCGCTGCCGATGCGGGCGTCGCGCCCGAAGGCAAAGGCGGCGCGCTTGGCTGCCGGTTTCGCCGGTGCAGCCGTGGCCGGCGTGTCATCCCATTCGATTGCCATGCCCTGTTCCCCTTACAGCGAATGCACGACGCGCGCGATTTCCTCGGGCGTGGTGTCGCCGCCAAAGGCGCGGTCCATGCCGTCGGCGTACAAATCGCGGTGGCCCTTGGCGCTCACGTGCTGGGCCATCGCATCCTTGCTGGTGTTCGCCACGATCATGCGTTGCAGGTCGGCGCCGACCTCCAGCAATTCGTAGATGCCCAGGCGTCCCTTGTAGCCCGAGTCGTAGCAGGACGGGCAGCCGCGCCCCTTTTGCAGTTTGAGGTTGCCTTCGCCCTTCCAGCCATAGGCCAGGGCCGCGCCGGGCGGCACCAGGTAGCCGGTCTTGCAGGCCGGGCAGATGCGGCGCACCAGGCGCTGCGCCATCACGCCGATCAGCGCCGACGACAGCAAATACGGCTCGACGCCCATCTCCACCAAACGTGCCACCGCACCCAGGGTGTCGTTGGTGTGCAGGGTGGTCAGGACCAGGTGGCCGGTCAGCGCCGCCTGCACCGCGATCTCGGCGGTCTGGCGGTCGCGGATCTCGCCGACCATGATGATGTCCGGGTCCTGGCGCAGCACGTGCTTCAGGATTTTCGGAAAAGTCAGGCCGATCGCATCGTTCACCTGGTTCTGGTTGATGATGTCCAGCTGGTACTCGACCGGGTCCTCGATCGTGACGATGTTCTTCTCGATGCTTTTGAGGTAGTTGATCGCCGCGTACAGCGAGGTTGTCTTGCCGCTGCCGGTGGGGCCGGTGACCAGGATCAGCCCGTGGCTGCGCCCGAGCAGGCGCTTGAAGGTGTCGACCGTGCCGCGCTCCATGCCCAGCTTGTCCACATCCAGGATCGACTGGTTTTTATCGAGCACGCGCAGCACCACCTTTTCGCCGTAGATGCCGGGCAGCGAGGAAAAACGCAAATCGACCGTGCGGCCTTGCGTCATCACCTGGATGCGGCCGTCCTGCGGCAGGCGCCGCTCGGCGATGTCCAGATGCGCCATCACCTTCAAGCGCGAGACGATCGCCGGGTGCAGCTCGACGCGCGGCGACATCACCTCGTACAGGATGCCGTCGATGCGCAGGCGAATGCGCGATTTATTCCGCGAGATCTCGATGTGGATATCGCTGGCGTTGTCGTGGATGGCGCGCTGGATCACGGCGTTGACCATGTTGATGACGGGGCTGGCGCCGGCCATCTGGTCGATCTGCGTGTAGTCGTCCGGGATCTGGCTGTCCACCAGCTCCAGGTCGTTCGCTTCGCTGTGGATAAAATCCGGCATGGTGCCGCCGTAGGCATCGTCGCGCACGCGGTTGATGTCGGCCGGCGGCGCCATCGCCACGCGGATACGGCAGCCGGTGCGGGCGCGGATCTCGTCGATGCTGTGCACCGCCTGCGGCTCGCCGGTGGCCAGGGTCAGCGTGTTCTCGACCACGAACAGCGGGATCACGTTCAGGCGCTTGGCCACGTCGCGCTCGAGCAGCGACACCGCCACAGGGTCGTACAGGCCGGCGCGCAAACTAACAAAAGGCAAATCCAGCTGCTCGGCCAGGGCCTGGAACAGGGCGGCCTCGGACAGCCACTTCTTCTCGACCATGATCAGGCCCATGCGCTTGCCGGTCTGCTCCTGCAGGCGCGCCGCTTCCGCCACCTGGGCCGCGGTCACGATGCCGCGCTCGACCAGGATGTCGCCCAGCTTCGGCTGGCCGGCGCCGCGCGCCGCTTTCGCCGGGGCCTGGGGCGCGTCGTACAGCGCCACCTGCCCGGACACGCCGGTCACGTTCAGGATATCGAGCAGCAGCGGGCTCGGATAGGCCAGCTTCAGCCAGCCGCCCAGGCTGCCCAGGCGGTTCGCGGCGCGCGTCATCATTTCCAGCGCGCGGCCCGAGAGCAGCGCCACCTTGCCCAAATCGAGCACGATGCTCACCTGGTGCTGGGCGATGCATTCGCCGATCGCATTGTCCACCGCCTCGACGGCGTCGGCGGCCACCAGCGCCATCGACGGCGCCAGGTAGGTCATCGAGCCGATGCGGCTGCGGGTGACGGCGTCGCTCATGGTTTATGCCGCCTGCTGCGGCAGGTCGCGGGCGATGTTGAAGCGCGCGATCCATTCCGGCTCGGCGGCGCAGACTTCCTCGAACACCTTGATGATGGCCGGGTCGAGCTGGCTGCCGGCCACGCGCGCGATCTCCGCCATCGCCACCTCGTGGCTGCGGCCGGCGCGGTAGGCGCGCGAGCTGGTGATCGAATCGTAGGTGTCGGCCACGGCGATGATGCGCGCATGCAGCGGGATGTCGTTGCCCTTCAGGCCATGCGGGTAGCCGGTGCCGTCGTACTTTTCCTGGTGGTGGCGCGCGCCCGGCACCGCGCCCTTCAGGCGGTCGATGTGGCGCAAGATCTCGTAGCTGCGCTCGGGGTGCACCTTGATGAAGGTGAACTCGTCGGCCGTCAGGCGGCCCGGCTTGCACAGCACCGCATCCGGAATGCCGATCTTGCCGACGTCGTGCAGCAGCGAGCCCCAGAACAAGTCGTCGGTATCGCGCGAACCGAGGTTCATCAGCTTGCCGATTTCCATGGTGATGTAGTGCACGCGCTCGGAGTGGCCGCGCGTGTACGGGTCCTTCGCTTCCACCGCCTCGATCAGGGCATTCGCCATCTGGTCGTTGAACTTCTGGGTTTCGGCCAGCATGCCGTACATTTTTGAGAGGCCCGACAGCTGGTTGGCGAGCAGCTCGCCGAGTTTGCGGTCGCTGTTCGAGAAGTCGGGTTTTGCCAGGTGGTTCGCCAGCACCAGGATCGCCACCACGCTGCGGTCGTGGATCACCGGGCAGCACAGCAGCTTGAAAGGCAGGTCGGTGAAGATGTAGGCGCGGCGCGGGTCGCCCACGTCGTTGATGACGATCGGGGTGCGTGCCGAATGCGTAAAGCGGTACAGATCGCCGCGCATCTCGACCAGCACCAGGTCGAGGTTGTGGATCGGCGCCGACAAATTGGTGGCGTGCACGCACAAATTTTCGCCCGGCTTCACGAAAGCGGCGACGTCGGCGTCCATGTGCTCGGCCCAGCTTTGCAGCAGGCGCTGGAACAGATCGGCGCCGGGTTCGAGCTGCTGCACGGTCTTGTCAATGGCGTAGACCAGGTGCAGTTCCTCGTAGCGCTCGGAGAGCTCCAGCGCCATCGAGTCGAGTTCGCGCCGCGCGGCCACTTCGTCGGCGATGCCGGCGCCGATGTCCTCGAAGGTTTCGGCCAGCGCATCCCAGGCGGTGGGGGCGGCGTCTACCGTCTCGACACGCACCGCGAGATAGCCCAGCAAACCGGTCTTGCCGTGCATCGCCATGTAGAGCAGCGTGGCGCCCTCGCGGTCGTGGCGCTGCATGCCCTCGCCGTCCTGGGCCCAGCCGAAGCCGGCGGCGACGCTGGCCGCGATCCAGGCGCCGATGTCGCTATCGGCCTGCTGCTGCCAGACCACCGCGCCGTCGGCGCCGCAGACCGCGAAGTCATAATCAAGGCCGGTGGTGCGGCGCAGCCAGCGCGCGTGGCGCGAAAAATCCAGGTCGTTCAAGGCATCATGCATGCGGGTTCTCCTGCGTGGCCGCGTTGGCAAAATAAGTGGTCAGGCGCGCAATCAGCTGGCGCGGGCTGAGCGGCTTTTCGAGGAATTCGACTTGCGCCAGTTCGCGCACCCAGGCGCGTTCCTCGGAGGCCGTCATCGAGGTCATCACGAAGATCGGAAAGGCGTCGTCGGGATAGCGCGCGCGCACGGTGCGGCACAGTTCGCGGCCGTCCATGCCGGCCATCTGGATGTCGCTCACCATCACGTCGGGGCGGCGCGCGGCCATTTTCTCGAGCGCCTCGTTACCATCGTTGGCGCTGGCCACCTCGTAGCCTTCGCGTTCCAGCATCAGGCGCAGCACGCGGATCACGTGCGGCTCGTCGTCGACCAGCAGGATCGATTTTTTCATAGGACCTGGCCTCCTTCGGCCAATGCCGGCATTTTCTTCAGGTGGATGGAGAACACGCTGCCGTGTCCGAGTTCGCTCTCGATGGTCAGGCGGCCGTGGTGCAGCTCGACGATCTGGTTGCTGAGATACAGCCCGAGGCCGTGGCCGCCGCGCTGCTCGTCGCCAGTCTCACGCACGCGGAAGAATTTTTCCGTCACGCGCTCGCGGTCTTCCGGCGTCATGCCGATGCCGCTGTCGCGCACGGAAATCACGACGTCGCTGTCGCCTTCCTCGGCGCTCAGCGTCACGGTGCCGCCGGCGCTGTTGTACTTGATGGCGTTGTTCAGCAAATTGTTCAGGGCGATGCGGAACATGTCCTTGTCGACCGAGACGGCGGCCAGCTCGCGCGCCACCTGCAGGTCGAGGCGGATGTTCTTCGCTTCCGCGCGCGAACGCGCCTGCTGCCAGGCGTCGCGCAGCAAGTCGTCGAGCTTCACGCGGTGGCGCTCGGGGCGCATGCTGCCCATCTCCAGCTTGCTCACATTCAGCAGGTTGTTCACCAGCGAGACCATGCGCTCCACTTCATCCTGGATCACGTTGATCGCTTCCACGCGCACCGCTGGGTCGTCGATGCCGACGTCGGCCAGCATCTCGCCGTACATGCCGATCACGTTCAGCGGGGACTTCAATTCGTGCGCCACGTGGGCCACGAAGTCGTTGCCGGCCTGGCGCGCCAGGTGCTCGCGGGTGGCGTCGCGCAGCACCACCAGGGTGCCATAGGCCATCGAATGGCCGGTCAGGGCCTGGGCCGTGGCCCACAGGCGCTTGCCCGGCACCCCGAGGGGATTGAATTCGATGGTCATCTGGCTGCGCGCATCCTGCCCGGCGCCGCGGAAGCGCGCCAGCATCGCGCGCAGTTCCGGGTCGCGGCACCAGGCTTCGCTCGGCTGCGACAGCACCTCGGCCACCGGCACGCCGAGCAGCGGTTCGATCTTGCCGGTGGCGAAGGTCACTTCGCCGGCCGGATCGAGCACCAGCAGGCCGTCGGGCAGGCATTGCAGCACCGCCTGCATCTTGTTGCTGCCGTATTCGAGCAGGCGGCCGCTGGCCATGCTGGCGACGCTGTCCTGTTCCAGCTCGCGGATGCGGGCGCTGGTGTGGTCCAGGTAGCGGTTCAGTTTACCGGCCAGGTCGCGCACGTCCTGCCCGGCATCGAGCTCGACAAGCTGGGCCTGGGCGGTATCGGCGCTTTTCAGCTGTTCGGCAAGGGCGGCCAGCGGCGCCATCTCGCGCTTGATCACGATGTAGATGAGGGGCACCAGCAGGAACACGGCCAACGCGATCAGGGCGTAGAAGGGCAAGTCCTTCATGTCGAGCGGGGTGCGCGGTTCGAAGTAGCCGATGCGCAGCTGCAGCCTGGCGTCGGCGCTGGCCAGGGGACCGCGGAATTCGCGCACCGCGCGCGCGTTCTGGCCGGGAGCGACGGCGCGCTCCTCGAAACTGGCCAGGGCCAGCGGCGCGGCCGGCGGCACCACCGTGCCGGGGCTGGCCACTTCGGCCAGGTTGCGGCCATCGTCGCCGCTGATGGCGGCATAGGCGAAGTCGGGATTCTCGCGCTGGGCCAGCACGGAACCGAGCACGCCCGGCTGGCCCGGCTGCGCCAGCAAGACGGACGCCGGCAGCGCCGCCAGCGAACGCACCAGGCCCAGGCCCTGTGCACGTACCTGCTCGGCCTGGTCGGTCTGCTGGCGCTTGAGCAGCAAGCCGACGACCAGGGCGATCACGGCCAGCGAGGAAACGACGAGGATAAGGCCGATCCGGTTGTTTTTCATGGTGGGGCGGTCCTTGGGACCAAAGGCGGCAGGCGGAATGCGGCAGGCTGTAAAGCGCTAGACTATAGTTCAAAATTTCCATCAGGAAAATAACATTCTGCACGCAAATGTGAAGTGGTCAAATATTTGGATCAGCTGCAACACATTTGTCTGTACAGCGGCGCGAGAACGGCCTCCCGGGCGGGATCCGGAACGGAATGCCCCTGCCATCCGCGCTATAGTGATCACTACCAGACCTTGCATTTTTATTACATGAGCAACCACCGCACCGACCTCTCCGACCACGACAACGACGGCGGCGACGACGCCTCCCTGGAACAGGACCTGAAGCTGGCCGAGCGCGGCATTGCGCTGGTCAAGATGGAAGGCCGCGTCTTCCTGCGCTTTTCCGGCGAAGTGAAATACCACGGCCTGCGCGTGCGCTACGCCCTGGTGCCGGCGCGCGGCGTGCTGGCCAAGCCGAGCAAGTGGCGCAAGATGGACCTGCTGGCGCGGCGCGACCTGATCGCCGAGCGCACCGGCGACAAGGCCCTGGCCGAACTGCAGATGGACGCCGAGGAATTCGTGGCCGAGATCGCCGAGCTGGCCGACGACGCCGGCTTCGACCCGCGCGTCTTCCTCGGTGTGCTCGATGAACTGGAAACCTCGGAACCGGCCGAATACGTGTTCGAGCGCATCCGCCAGCGCGTCGAGCATGCCGTCGAGCGCGAGCAGGAAGAACGCCATGCCGCGCGCACCAAGGAAAGCATCAATTTGGCCGAGTACCCGGAGTCCTTCGAGGTGGCCAGTCGCATGCCGCGCAAGTTCATCGCCCTGCTCGGCCCTACCAATTCCGGCAAGACCCACCGTGCCATGGAAGCGCTGGCCAAGGCTGCCAGCGGCGTGTATCTCGCCCCGCTGCGCCTGCTGGCGCTGGAAAACTACGAACGCCTGCAAGCCGCGCGCCCGCATGGCGAGGCCTTGAAGGTCAGCCTGGTCACCGGCGAGGAAAGGCGCATCGCCGAGGGCAGCACCCACGTCGCCAGCACGGTCGAGATGCTGGACACCAGGAAGCCGGTGGACGTGGCCGTGATCGACGAGATCCAGATGCTGGCCGACCGCGACCGCGGCGCCGCCTGGACCGCTGCCGTCTGCGGCGCGCCCGCCAACACCGTCTACCTGGTCGGCGCACCGGAAGCACGGCGCGCCATCGAGGCCCTGGCCGAGCGCCTGGAGGTGCCGCTCGAGGTACATGTGCTGAAACGCATGGCGCCGCTGGCGATGGAGCCGTCGCCGGTGCGTAAACTCGGCAACTTGCGGCGCGGCGACGCGGTGATCGCCTTTTCGCGGCGCGAGGTGCTGATGTGGCGCGACATGATCACCGACAAGGGGCTGTCGGTGGCCACCGTCTACGGCAACTTGTCGCCGGAAGTGCGGCGCGCCCAGGCCGAGCGTTTCCGCGAGGGGCAGGCCGACATCGTGGTCGGCACCGACGCCCTGGCCATGGGCCTGAACATGCCGATCGCGCGCATCGTCATGACCACGGCCGTGAAGTACAACGGCTATGAAGAGGAAGAGATTTCGGCGGCGCTGGCCAAGCAGATCGCCGGGCGTGCCGGGCGCTATGGCGTGCACGAGGAAGGGTTTGTCGCCGGCTACGACGACGATACCCACGAGGTGATGCGCGCGCTGATGAAGGAAAAGATCCCGCCGGTGCCGGCCACGGGTTTCGCGGTGGCGCCTTCGCTGGAACAATTGCACCGCATTTCGTCGGTGACGGCAGAAACCTCGCTGGTGAAACTGTTGAAACGGTTCGTCCACAACATCGACGTGCCGGATGGCTTTTTCTATCCGCGCATCACGGAAGAGCAGAACGAACGCGCCGAATGGCTCGACACCCTGCCCTTGTCGGTGGCGGAGAAATTCATGCTGTCGCTGGTGCCGATCTCGACCAGGGTGCCGGTGCTGCAAAGCGCCTGGGAGCACTGGTCGCTGTCGCTGGCCAAGAAACGCATCTGCAAGCTCCAGCCGCATAGCCAGGAATTGTTCTGGATGAACTTGCAGGAAGTCGAGGATACTTGCCGCATGTATTCGGCCTATGCCTGGCTGGGTTACCGGCAGCCGGATTTCTTCCCCAGCATCGACGAGGCCCAGCAGTTGGCGCGGGAAGCGTCGGAGCGGGTGGATGCGCTGCTGCAGCAGCAAAATACCGCGTCGCGCAAGCGGCAGGCGGGCGGCGGGGGCGGCAAGCAGAAGCGCCGCGCCTGATCCGCCTTTTTATTGTTTGCCTCAACCGTACGGTGGGCACTCCGTGCCCACGCGGAACGATGCTCGTGTTGGCTTCGTTTGAACGTTGTGGCCTGCTGTGAGATGCAGCGTCACCATGCAGGCCACGCGGCTTCAACAACGCCAACGTAACGCGTGCTTCCGCGTGGGCACAGCGTGCCCACCGTACGAGCGTGTGAAGAAATCGCCATAGCTGCGTTGCATCGTCTCGCCGTACGTTCGTACTGTCTTCGACTCTGCGTCTTACCCTGACGATTTCTTCACACGCTCTACGGTCCTTACCGCAGGCCCTTGTTTCGCCGCAGGCCTGGCAGGCGGTGTACGATAACGGACTCTCTCATCCGTCACCACCGAACATAAACAAGCAGCTCACCCCCGGCATCTTCAACGAACGCGGCGCCAACACCCCGGTCCTTGCCGCGGGCCCTTGTTTCGCCGCAGGCCTGGCAGGCGGTGTACGATAACGGACTCTCTCATCCGTCACCACCGAACATGAACAACCAGCTCACCCCCGAAGTCTTCAACGAACGCGGCGCCAACACCCTGCCCGGCTACTTGGGCATCGAGATCCAGGAAATCGCCGAGAACCGCGTGCGCGCCCGCCTGCCGGTGCGCCAGCAGCTGCTGGCGCCGAACGGCTACCTGCACGCCGGCAGCGTGGTCACCCTGGCCGACACCGCCGCCGGCTACGCCTGCATGGCCCACCTGCCCGAAGGCGCGCACAGCTTCACCACCATCGAGCTGAAATCGAACCACCTCGGCACCGCGCGCGACGGCGCGATCGCGGCCGTGGCCACGCCCGCCCACCTGGGCCGCACCACGCAGGTGTGGGACGTGACGGTGACCGACGAAGCCAACGGCAAGACCATCGCCCTGTTCCGCTGCACCCAGATGATCCTGTATCCGAAAGCGGCCTGAGCCGACCCGGGCAAGTCAATCGGGCAGGCAGGCCGCCGCCACCCCGGCCGCGCTGCCGCCCACGGCCGGCAAGTCCGACGGCGACTTGCCGTTGCCGACCAGGATCGCCGGCTGCCCCTTGTAACTGAGCTGCAATTGCTCGCCCGCATAGCCGTCCAGCTCCTTGGGAACGAAGACGGCAAAGCGGTAGTTCAGGTTCGCATAGAAGCCGCTGTGGAAGATTTGCGTCGGCGGCCCTTCCTGGATTTCGGCGGCGATGGCGTCGAGGATGGGCAAGCGGTCGCCGTCGTTGTTCAGGTCGGCCTGGCCCTGGTAGCGCAGGCTGTAGGGCGGCAAGCCGCCGGCTTCGCGCCCATTGTGCGTAACGCGGAAGTGGTTGACGTCATAACGGAAACCCCGCTCCGCACGCTCGGCGACATCGACATTACACAGCAGGAAAATCGCCCAGAACCCCTGCGAATCGACCGGCGCCAGGTAGCCGACGCGGTACCCGGCGGCCGACAGCGCGATCGGATTCGTGAACCGTATTTCATGCGTGTTCGCCACGTGCTGGTAGTGCAGCACGGCGTCGGCCCTGCGCGTGTGCGCCGCGCAGCCGGCCAGCGCGCACAGGGCGGCCGTGCAGGCTAGCGTGCGAAGTAAATGAGCCATTGCATCTCCTTTGCGAGCATGAGCGAAAGCGAATGCTGAGCGACCGCATCAAGCTTGGACGATTCGACTGCCCCAGGCTTGCGCTAAGTCAGGCGTGCTGTGGCATTGGCGCATACAGCGTCCAAAGCGCCAGTTTACTCAGGGAGAATGCGCGCGGCAAGGCGAGCACGGCTGCGCAAGGGGCTCAGCCGGCGGCGAGCGCCTTCTGTAGCAGGATGTGCAGCTGGGAGAAGTCGGGCTCGCCGACATAGCGCTTGAGGATGGCGCCATCCTTGCCGATCACAAAGGTGGTCGGCGTCAGCGTCACGTCGCCGAAGGACTTGGCGAGGTCGCCGCCCGAGTCGAGCGCCACCACGAAGGGCAGCTTGCGGGTTTCGGTGAAGTTGACGACGTAGTTCGGCGGGTCGTATTGCATGGCCACGGCCACGAATTCCAGGCCCTGGCCCTTGAACTTGTTATAGGTGTCGACCATGGCCGGCATCTCGTGCACGCAGCTGGTGCAGGAGGTGGCCCAGAAATTCACCATCACGACCTTGCCGCGCAGGCCTTGCGTGCTGATCTTGTCGCCGGCGATGCTGATGAAGGTGACGTCGGGCACCTGTTCCCGGCTATAAAAGGTGGCGTAGCCGATCCCCGCCAGCGCAAGCACGACCGCCGCGGCGGCGGCGGGCTTGATCCAGGAGCGGGAACCGGAGGCGCTCATCTTTTACAGGGCCACCGTCGACGATTGCGGGTACTGGGTGCGCAGTTCTTCTTCGGTGATGTACTCGAAGATTTTCACGACGCGCTGGACGCCGGACACGCTCTGGGCGATCTTCGCGCCGAGGTCGCCTTCGCGCTGGGTCACGCGGCCCATCAGGTAGACGGTGCCGCGCTCGGTGACCACCTTGAACGAGGTGGCGGAGATGGTCTTCATCTCGACCAGGCTGGCCTTGACGTTGGTGGTGATGATGGCGTCCGAGGAGCGCGAGGTGTAGCTCGACGGGCCCGCAACCGCCAGCTCGTTGATGACCGACACCACGTTCTCGATGCGGCGCACTTCCGCCTCGACCCTGGCCTTCATGGCTTCGTCGCGCACTTCGCCGGTCAGCAGCACCTTGCGGTTAAAACTGGCAATGTTGACATGGCCGGCATCGCCCACGATCTTCGGGATCTGCACTTCGGCTTTCACCGTGATCGACTTGTCCTCGGTTTGCGCGCCCAGCGTGCGGCGGTCCATGGTGGCGGCCGCGCCGAGGGCGGCGCCGCCCATCACCAGCGGCACGCAGCCCTGGAGCGAGCCCAGCATTGCAGCGCACAGGATCACCTTGGTCAACGGTCCCTTCAAGACCTGGCCAGCTTTACTCATTCTCGTCTCCTCCGAAAAGCGCAACGTCGATGCCGTCGCAAATGCAATGGATCGCGACCAGGTGGACTTCCTGGATGCGCGCGGTACGGCTATGCGGCACATTGATGTGCACGTCTGCATCGGTCAGTAGCTTGGCCAGCGCGCCGCCGTCCTTGCCGGTGAAGGCCACCACGCGCATTTCGCGTTCCAGCGCGGCCTCGACGGCGGCCAGCACGTTTTCCGAATTGCCCGAGGTCGACATCGCCAGCAGGATGTCGCCGGCCTGGCCGAAGGCCTGCACCTGCTTCGAGAAAATCTCGCGGAAGCTGTAGTCGTTGGCCACCGCCGTCAGGATCGAGGTATCGGTGGTCAGCGCGATCGCCGGCAGCGGGAAGCGCTCGCGCTCGAAGCGGCCAACGAGCTCGGCAGCGAAGTGCTGGCAGTCGGCGGCGGAACCGCCGTTGCCGCAAGCCAGGATCTTGTTGCCGTTGGACAGGGCGCTGAACATCAGTTCGATCGCCTGGGAAATGGGGGCGGACAGGGCAGCGGCCGACTTCAGTTTGAGGTCGGCGCTCTCCTGGAAGTGAGCGAGGATGCGTTGAGTGTTCATAGCCGAGGATTATAGTGCAGTGGCAAGGGGGGACGAGCAAACCGTTTTTAAAATTGCTTACACTTCATCCAGGCTTAAGTGTCGATGGCGTTACGCAGCCAGGCGAGCTGCTCGCCATCGATGGCGACCACGTCGAAACGGCAGGGCGGCAGGCGCGGGAAGCGCAGCAAATAGACCTGGGCGGCGCGCACCAGGCGCCGTATTTTTGCCGGGGTGATGCTGGCGGCGGCGCCGCCGTACCCGCTGGCGGCACGCTGGCGCACTTCGACGAAGACGATGGTGTCGCCGTCGCGCATGATCAAGTCGATCTCGCCGCCTTTACAAGTGAAATTGGCCTCGATGAATGCGAGGCCTTGCCGCTTCAGGTAGCGCAGCGCCGTCTGTTCCCAGTCGCGGCCTTGCGTCTGTTTCTGGGAAAGGCGCGGCGCCGGCATGTCATGGCCTGGTTGCCACCGCTTCGAAACCAAGGCCGTCGCGGTAGACGGCGGCCGCTTCCTGGCGTTTCACGGCGTAGGCGCCATTGTTCATGCGCACAGACAGGCGGCCGGTGACGCCGTCGAGCTCGAAGCCGCTGCCCGGATGCTGGGCCACTTCGCGCGCCACGCGGAAGGCGTCGATGCCAAGGGCATACAGGCGCTGCATGTCGAGGCTGTCGGCGTCCACCGGGCGCGGGTAGACCATCACTTGCGGGTGCTCGGGCTGGATGGTCCAGGGCAGGTCGAGCATGCGCACGCCGTCGAGCTCGGGCCAGGCGGCGCCGGTGCTGCGGCCAGGGTTCGCGGCCGAGACGGCATAGGTCGGCAGCGAAGTGCCGATGGCGCTGCGCACCTGGCGCAGCTGGTTGGCGTCGAGCGCGGCAAAGACCAGGTCGGGACGGTCGATTTCCAGGCGCTTGCGCAGTTCGGCCAGGGCATTCGCATCGACATACCCATCGAGCACCGGCAGTTCGACGGTGGCGTTGTTGCGGCCCAGGCGCGCCCAGCGCGCCGTAAAGGCGCCGACGCTGCGCTGTTGCCAGGCGGCGCTGCCGCTCAGCACGAGGGCGCGTCCGCTCGTTTGTTCCTGGGCGGCCCAGTCGGCCACCTGGCGCGCCTCGTCTTCCAGCGACAGGCCGATGACCAGCATCTGCGGCGGCAGCGGGCGGTCGATCTGCGGGTGGTTCAGGGCGACGGTCGGCTTGGTGACGATATTGCTGGACGCCACGGCGGCAACGGCCGAGCGCGCCAGCGGGCCGACCACGATGTCGGCCTGCTCGGCCGCGCGGGCGTAGGCTTCCAGCGTGGCCTCGGGCGAATCGCCGCTGGCGACGACCTTGACCTCGATGCCGGCGCCGTCGCGCTCGTGGCCGGCCAGGAAGCCGGCGCGCACCGCTTCGGCGGCCTTGGCCAGCGCATTCGATTGCAGCGGCAGCAACAGGGCCACGCGCGCCTGGGCGGCGGGCACGGCGGCCTGCGCACCATCTTCGCGCGGATACAGCTCGATCGGGATGGTGCGGGTTTCCGAGCGCGGGGCCGGGGTGGGTTCGGGCGGGGGCGGCGGGCGTGGCGCACTTGTGTTTGGCTCTGCGGGCGCGCACAATCCGCCCGGTACGCCGCATCCCAGATCCGGTGGCAGGGGCGTGCTGGTGCAGCCGGCCGCCATGGCGACGGCAGCGGCCGCGGTGGCCGCAGTGGCACCCGTCAGCAAGCCCTTCAGATTATTCACGAGCATCGTATCTCCAACATGACCGACAACCAGTCCATCGACATTGCCAAGCTGCCAGTAATGGCCGAGGCAGCTCAGCAGTCCTATCCTACCGCAACGCTGTACGTCGTGGCCACCCCGATCGGGAATGCAACCGACATCACCCTGCGTGCATTGCACCTGCTGGCGCTGGCCGACGTGGTCGCTTGTGAGGATACGCGCAAAACCGGCGCCCTGCTCACCCGTTACGGCTTGAACAAGCAGATGGTCGCCGCGCACCAGCACAACGAGCGCGAAGTGGCCGATAAATTGATCGCGCGCCTGCAGGCGGGCGAGCGGGTGGCGCTGGTGTCGGATGCGGGCACGCCCGCCGTGTCCGATCCGGGCGCGCGCATCGTCGACGCCGTGCGCGCAGCGGGCCTGCGCGTGCTGCCGCTGCCCGGGGCATCGGCCTCGGTCACGGCCTTGTCGGCCAGCGGGCTGGTGAACGACCGCTTCAACTTCGTCGGCTTCCTGCCGGCCAAGGCCAAGCAGCGCGAAGCGGCGTTGATGGCGCTGGTGCGCGAGCCGGCCACGCTGGTCCTGTACGAGGCGCCGCACCGGATCGTCGATTGCGTGGAGGGCTTGATGGCCGTATTCGAGCCGACCCGCCAGGTGGTGTTTGCGCGCGAATTGACCAAGCTGTTCGAGGAAGTGCACCGCTGCCCGCTGGGCGAGGCGCTGGCCTGGGTGAAAGCCGACCAGCACCGCGAGCGCGGCGAATTCGTGGTGCTGGTGGAAGGGGCGACCGTGGAAACCGATGCGGCGGATGTGGAGGCCGAGCGCATCCTGAACATCCTGCTGACCGAGTGCTCGGTGAAGCAGGCGGCGAATCTGGCGGCGCAGATCACGGGGCGCAAGAAGAATGCGCTGTATGAGCGGGCGCTGCAGATCAAGGGCGAGTAACCTAGCTCACCACTTGCAGCCGCTGTCCTTCTTGTCTGCCAGGAGGAGAAGCGGCGCCAGCAAGCCGCCCGGCACGCCATCCTTGCAATCGCGCCGCTTGGCCGCGCCGATCAGGCGTGCGGCCTTGGTTTCCGTTTCCAATGGTTTCTCAGGAAATTGCCCCACCGGCGTGCCGACCTTGGCCGGATCGCGCAGCTTGGCCAGGGAACGGGCGCTGCGCTTGGCGGCGTCGAGGTCGAAATGGGGTGTGTCCGTTGGCGTTGGGGGCGTGTCCGCTGGTTCGACTACAAAGGGAGCGGGCTCGGCGCTGCGGGCGGTGTCCGGCGGGACGGCAATGACCGCTTGCGGCGTACGCTGTTTCCTTGCCGGTGCGGGACGCTCGGCCTTTGCTGCCGTGGCGGGCTGCGGTTCCGGTGTCTCGATACGCGGCGGCGGCTGCGGCTGGATGCGCACCGCGATGGGCGGCATCGGCGCGGGCAGGTCGGCGGGCCGGCCGTTGCTGCGCCACAGCGTCAGCAGCGCCGTGTGCACCAGCATCGACAGCGCGACGCCGAAAGCCACGCGCCGCATGCGGCGGCGGTCCTCGATGCCCAGCGTGTCGAAACCCGTCAATGCCAGATCCACCATCCTTGCTCCCGTTGCATGACCGCCCCAAAAAGTTCAGTTATTTTCTCACGTCAACTTGACCGAAAGCCTGCCAGCGGATATTATTGATGTCTTCGGAGTGTAGCGCAGCCCGGTAGCGCACCTGGTTTGGGACCAGGGGGTCCAAGGTTCGAATCCTTGTACTCCGACCAGTATTAAGAGAGAAGCCGACAGCGAAAGTTGTCGGCTTTTTTCGTTTACGTTGTTGTCGTTGTAGGGTGGGCTCTCGAGCCCACGCGGTGATACGCACCCTTCGTATCATCGAAAACGCGAACGGAGCCAAGGGCAAGACCAGCGCGCGCGGACGTGCAACCGGCGCGTATCACCGCGTGGGCACGGAGTGCCCACCCTACGAGGGTGACGTATCAACCAGCCCGCTTCGCCAGGATCGCATTGCCAGCGCGGCTCGACCCTTTACGCCCCAGCTGCTGCGAAATGAACTGCCCCGCATCCACCACCTGGTCGAGGTCGATCCCGGTCTCGATGCCCAGGCCATTGAGCATATAGACCACGTCCTCGGTCGCCACGTTCCCGGTCGCCCCCTTCGCATACGGGCAGCCGCCGAGTCCCGAAACGGAGGAATGGAAGATCTGCACGCCCACTTCCAGGCTGGCGTAGATGTTCGCCAGCGCCTGCCCATAGGTATCGTGGAAGTGCCCGCTCAACTGCTGCAGCGGGAATTCGCGCGCGGCGGCCAGCATCACGTCCTGGGTCTTGCGCGCGGTCGAGACGCCGATGGTGTCGGCGATATCGATCTCGTCGCAGCCCAGGTCGCGCATGCGGCGCACCACGTCGGCCACGGCTTCGAGTGGCACCTCGCCCTGGTAGGGGCAGCCGAAGGCCGTGCTGATGCTGCCGCGCAGGCGGATGCCATTCGCCTTGGCGGCGCGCGCCACCGGCTCGAAGCGCGCGATCGATTCGGCGATCGAGCAGTTGATGTTCTTTTGCGAGAATGCCTCCGAGGCCGAGCCGAAGATCACGACTTCGTCGGCCTTTGCCGCCAGCGCCGCCTCGAAGCCCTGCATGTTGGGCGTCAGCGCCGAGTAGATGGTGCCGGGCAGGCGCGTAATCTTCGCCATCACCTCGGTGCTGGTGGCCATCTGCGGCACCCACTTCGGCGACACGAAGGACGCCGCCTCGACATTCGCAAAGCCGGCGCGAGACAGGCGGTCGACCAGTTCGATTTTCACGTCGGCGCTGATGGTTTCCTTTTCGTTCTGCAGTCCGTCGCGCGGACCGACTTCGACGATCTTGACCTTCTTCGGCAGCGCAGTTTGGCTATTCGTCATTTCAATATCCCAGTTGGCGGTCGACGATGTCGGCGACCGGTTGATCCGCCTCGAAGGCGGCGATCTTGTCGATGATCTGGCGCACCGCTTCCTCGCGCACGGTGAGCGCGGAGATGTGCGGCGTGATCGTGATGCGCGGCTCTTCCCAGAACGGGTGCGGGGCCGGCAGCGGTTCGTTGCGGAACACGTCGAGGGTGGCGCCGGCGATGTGGCCGGAACGGATCAGGGTCAGCAAATCCGGCTCGGCCAGCTGGGCGCCGCGCGCGACGTTGATCAGGTAGGCGCCTTTGGGGAGCGTGGCCAGGCGCCGGCGGTCGAGCAGGTTATTGGTTTCAGGCGTCAGCGGCAGCAGCGACACCAGCACGCGCGTGCCGCTTAAAAAATCGTCGAGCGACGCCATGCCGGCGTAGCAGTCCACGCCTGGGATATCTTTCGGCGTGCGGCTCCAGCCGCGCACCGGGAAGCCGAAGCCGCGCATGGTCTCCACCACGCGCAGGCCCAGCTTGCCCAGGCCCATGACGCCGATGGTGAAGTCTTCTTTCGCGTACGGCGGCAGCGGCGCCCATAGGCCGTGGCGCGCCTGCTCCTCGTATTCGTCGAAGCGGCGGAAGTAGCGCAGCGTCGCATACGCCACGTATTCCGCCATCTGCACCGCCATGCCGGCGTCGCCCAGGCGCACCAGCGGCACGTGCGGCAGCGCGTCGCCGAATTTGAGCACCGCATCGGCGCCCGCGCCCATCAGGAAGATGGCTTTTACGTTTTCCAGTTGCGGCAGCAGGCTCGGGGCAGGATTCCACAGCACCGCGTAATCGCAGGCGGGCAGCGGCTCGCCTTCGCGCCAGCCCAGCGTCTCGACGCCGGGCAGCAGGCGTGCGAAGTCCTCGATCCAGGGCCCGGTCTGGCCATCGCCGCGGACCAGGAGGAGTCGCATCTCAGGCCGCCTTGAAGGCCAGCAGCGGCGCGCCGTCCGCCACCTGGTCGCCGACCGCATACAGCACTTCTTCCACCAGGCCATCCGACGGCGCGGCGATGGTGTGCTCCATCTTCATCGCTTCCATGATGACCAGCGGCTCGCCCTTCTTGACTTCCTTGCCGGCTGCGGCCAGCACGGCCACCACCTTGCCCGGCATCGGCGCGGTCAGGCGCCCGCCTGCTGCCTCCGCCTCGCCGGCATGGGCCATCGGGTCCTTGTAGGTCAGCGTGAAGTGCTCGCCGCCCGTGAACACGTGGAACAGCTCGCCGTCGCGGCGCACCTTGCCATGCATCGACTGCTCGCCGAGGCGGATCGACAGCGCAGCGCCCTCGCCGGCCAGCTTGCGCAAGTCCTGCTTCACGCCGTCGACCTCGAGTTCCCAGCCCTGCGGGTGGTAGACCACGCCGACCTGGTAGTCGGCCCCGTGCTCGTCGCCGAAGCCGAGCTGGCGCCGGTAGTCGCCGTTCAGGCGCCAGCCTTGTGCCTGGCCCCAAGGGTCGGCGGCGGTGCGCGACCCCTGTTGTTCGGACCCGATCAGGGCCACCGCCGCCAGCGCCAGGGCGCCGCTTGGGGCGGCCTTCGAGGCCGGGAACAGCGAGGCCTGGTTACGCTCGATCAGGCCGGTATCCAGGTCGGCGGTCGCGAAGGCCTGGCCTTCGACCAGGCGTTTCAGGAAGGCGATGTTGGTCGCCAGCCCGACGATCTGGAATTCAGCCAAGGCCTGCGACAGGCGCGCCAGCGCTTGCGTGCGGTCCGCGCCCCAGACGATCAGTTTCGCGATCATCGGATCGTAGAAAGGCGAAATCGCATCGCCCTCGCGCACGCCCGAATCGATGCGCACGCCGGCCGGCTCCACGCCCGCCGTGCCGCCCAGCTCGAAGCTGACGGCATGCGGCGTGTCCATGTGGCGCAGCGTGCCGATCGACGGCAGGAAGCCCTTTTCCGGGTTCTCGGCATAGATGCGCGCTTCGATGGCGTGGCCGTGGATGGCCAGTTCGCTTTGTTGTTTCGGCAGCGGCTCGCCAAAGGCCACGCGCAGCTGCCATTCCACCAGATCGGTCCCGGTGATCATTTCCGTCACCGGGTGTTCCACCTGCAGGCGGGTGTTCATCTCCATGAAGTAGAACGAGCCGTCCTGGTTGGCGATGAATTCGACGGTGCCGGCGCCGACGTAGTTCACCGCGCGCGCCGCGGCCACCGCCGCTTCGCCCATGGCGCTGCGGCGCTCGAACGTCATGCCAGGGGCCGGCGCTTCTTCCAGCACCTTCTGGTGGCGCCGCTGCACCGAGCAGTCGCGCTCGTGCAGGTAGACGCAGTTGCCCAGCTTATCGGCAAACACCTGGATCTCGATGTGGCGCGGGCGTTGCAGGTACTTCTCGACCAACACCTTGTCGTCGCCGAAGGAGCTGATCGCTTCGCGCTTGCAGGAGCCGAGCGCGGCGACGAAATCCTCGCTGCGCTCGACCACGCGCATGCCCTTGCCGCCGCCGCCGGCGCTGGCTTTCAGCAGCACCGGGTAGCCGATGCGGTCGGCCTGCTCGCGCAAGAACTCGGGGTCTTGGTTCTCGCCATGGTAGCCCGGTACCAGCGGCACGTTGGCGCCTTCCATCAGCTGTTTCGCAGCGGACTTCGAACCCATCGCGCGCATCGAGGCGCCCGATGGGCCGATGAAGGCCAGGCCGGCCCGCGCGCAGGCCTCGGCGAATTCCGCGTTTTCCGACAGGAAGCCATAGCCCGGGTGGATGGCCTGGGCGCCGGCCGCCAGCGCGACCTCGATGATCTTCGCGCCGCGCAAATAGCTTTCCTTGGCCGGCGCCGGCCCGATCGACACCGCCTCATCGCAGACCGCCACGTGCTTGGCCCCGGCGTCCGCTTCGGAATACACGGCGACGGTGCGGATGCCCATGCGGCGCGCGGTGGCGGCCACACGGCAGGCGATTTCGCCACGGTTGGCGATGAGGATCTTGGTGAACATGCGTTTGTCTCGCTTTATCTTTTCTTATGTTGATCGGGATGTAAGGTGCCGCTTAGCAGCCGCAGGCTTCCTTCGGCGCCGATTCCAGCGTGGCCGAGCGGGTCTTCAGGCCCAGCTTGGCCAGCAGCGCGCGGTCGTCCTCGGCTTCCGGGTTGCCGGTGGTGAGCAGCTTGTCGCCGTAGAAGATGGAGTTGGCGCCGGCCATGAAGCACATCGCCTGCACCGCTTCACCCAACTGGCGGCGGCCAGCCGACAGGCGCACGCGCGCTTCCGGCATGATGATGCGGGCCACCGCGATGGTGCGCACGAATTCCAGCGGATCGAGCGGGTCGAGGCCGTGCAGCGGCGTGCCTTCGACCTGCACCAGGTGGTTCACCGGCACCGATTCCGGATACGGGTTCAGGTTGGCCAGCTGGGCCAGCAGGCCGGCGCGCTGTTCGCGCGTCTCGCCCATGCCGACGATGCCGCCGCAGCAGACCTTCAGGCCGGCATTGCGCACGCGGCCCAGCGTGTCCAGGCGGTCCTGGTATTCGCGGGTCGAGATCACGTTGTTGTAGAAGTCCGGCGCGGTGTCGATGTTGTGGTTGTAGAAGTCGAGGCCGGCGTTCTTCAGCTGCTCGGCTTGTCCTTCTTCCAGCATGCCCAGGGTGGCGCAGGTTTCCATGCCCAGCGCTTTCACTTCACGGACCATCTCCTCGACCTTGGCCATGTCGCGCTCCTTCGGGCTGCGCCAGGCGGCGCCCATGCAGAAGCGGGTGGCGCCGTTGGCTTTCGCCTGGCGTGCGGCGTCGAGCACGGTGTCGATGTCGAGGATTTTCTTGGCTTCGACGCCGGTGTCGTAGCGCGCGGCTTGCGGGCAGTAGCTGCAGTCTTCCTCGCAGCCGCCGGTCTTGATCGACAGGAGCGTCGCCAGTTCGACGTCGCCGTCCGGGAAGTGGGTGCGGTGCGCCTGCTGGGCGCGGAACATCAGGTCGTTGAACGGCAGTTCGAACAGGGCCAGGACGTCGGCCAGCGGCCAGGTGGCATCAAGGCGTTCCTTGATGGCGGCGGTTGGACGGTGGAGGGCGACGGTGTTGGTTGGTGCGTTCATGGTGTTTCCTTATTTTGGAGCTTTGTCGTGTTCAAGCGCGCGACGACGGCCAGCCCGGCAGTCCCGCGAGATCGATGTAGGGGGCCGCATGCGCGGCGGTGGCGTGTTCCAGGCGTGGCACGACGCCGAGCAGGGGCGCGGGGATGCGCGCGGCCAAAGCCTCGACATTTTCGTCGAAGAAGCGCATCTCCGGGTCCGCCGTGTTGGCGACCCAGCCGGCCAGCACCAGGCCGCGCGCGATGATGGCCTCGATCGTCAGCAGCGCATGGCTGATGCAGCCCAGGCGCATGCCGACCACCAGGATCACCGGCAGGTTCAGCTGGGCGGCCAGGTCGGCGCTATCGAACGTGTCGTTGAAGGGTACGCGAAAGCCCCCCACGCCTTCGACCACCACCGCGTCGGAGGCGGCCAGGATCTCGGTGTAGGCGGCCAGGATCGGCACCGCCTCGATGGTCACGCCCTCGAGTGCGGCGGCGATGTGCGGCGCCGCCGGCTCGCGCAGCAGGAAGGGCGTGGTGATGTTCTGCTGCAGGTGCACGTTGCCGGCGGCGGCCAGCATGTCGGCGTCTTCGTTGTGCAGTTCGCCGTCACGCAGCTCGGCGCCGGCGGCGACCGGCTTCATGCCGCAGGCGCGAAGGCCGCCTTCGACCAGCTTGTGCAGGATCGCGGCGGAGACCAGGGTCTTGCCGATCTCGGTATCGGTGCCGGTGACGAAGCAGCAGAAGCGCGAGGGAATGCCTTCGCTGGCCAGCGCTTCGAGCGGGGCCGGCGCCGGCTCGTCGAGTGGCTCGGGCTGCACCAGCACCGGGGCGATGGCGGTTTCGACCGCCGGTTCCTGGGGTTCGTTCAGGTTGCGGCTCACATGGCCTCCAGTTGGTTGATGGCCTGCGCCAGTTGCGCGACCTGGGCCACAGTATGCGCCGCCGACAGCGTCACGCGCAGGCGCGCGGTGTTGGCAGGCACGGTGGGCGGGCGGATCGCCGGCACCCACAGCCCCTGCGCATGCAGGCTGGCCGCCACGCGCAGCGCTTCTTCGTTGGCGCCGATGACGATCGGCTGGATCGCCGTGTGCGAGACCGGACGCTGCCAGCGGGTCAGCGTCAAGGATGCATCCAGCTGCGCGATCAAGGCCGCCAGGTGCGCGCGCAAGCCGGCGCCCTCCTCGCCTTCGATGATGTCGAGACTGGTGAGCAGCGCGTGCGCAATGGCCGGCGGCGAGGCCGTGGTGTAGATGTAGGGCCGGGCGCGCTGGACCAGCAGTTCGATCACGCTGGCATGCGCGGCGATGAAGGCGCCCGAGACGCCCGCTGCCTTGCCCAGCGTGCCGACGTAGACCAGGTTCGGCGAATGCAGCGCGCAGTGTTCCAGCGCGCCGCGGCCATGCGCGCCCAGCACGCCGAAGCCGTGGGCATCGTCGACCACCAGCCAGGCGCCGTGGCGCTCGCACAGGGCCAGCAACTCGGGCAGCGGCGCCAGGTCGCCATCCATGCTGAAGACGCTGTCGGAGACGACAATCTTGGTGGCCGCATCGGATGCTTCCAGCTGGGCGGCCAGCGCGGCCACGTCACCGTGTGGATACACGCTCACATTGGCACGCGCCAGGCGGGCGCCGTCGATCAGCGAGGCGTGGTTCAGCGCTTCCGAAAAGATCATGGCATCGGCATCCGCACCCAGGGCGGTGAGCACGGCGAGATTCGCCATGTAGCCGGTACTGAAATACAGGGCGCGCGCATCGACCAGGTTCGGCGCGACAAACGCCGCCAGGCGTTCTTCCAGCAGCGCATGCGCGCGGCTGTGGCCACTGATCAGGTGCGAGGCGCCGCTGCCGGCGCCGTACAGGCTGGCGCCTTCGCGCAGCGCTTCCACCACGCGCGGGTGATTCGCCAGGCCCAGATAATCGTTGCTGCAAAAGGCCAGCATGGCGTGGCCATCGACGGTCTGCTCCGGCGTGCAGGCCGTGTCGGCGATACGGCGCCGGCGCGTCAGGCTGTGCGCTTCCAGCGCCGCCAGCTTGCCTTGGACGTTGTCTAACAGGTCCATGCCTAGGCCCCGATCGTGGCGTCGAACACGCGCCGGGTGCGGATCGCGAGGAGCTCGATCTCCTCCTCGTTCAGCACATACGGCGGCATCATGTAGACGGTGCGGCCGATCGGGCGCAGCAGCAGCTCGTTTTCCGTCGCCGCCGTGAAGAAGCGGCGCGAAAACGACGAGGCGCGTGCGGCGTCCGGCTCGATGGCGTCGAACGCGAAGATCATGCCGCGCTGGCGGAAGTGGCGCACGCGCTCGTGCTCGGCCAGCGGCGCCAGCGCCACGGTCAGCCTGGTCGCCAGCTCGCGGTTGCGGTTCAATACATCGTCTTCCTGGAAGATCTGCAGCGTGGCCAGCGCGGCGCGGCAGGCCAGCGGGTTGCCGGTGTACGAATGCGAGTGCAGGAAGCCGCGCGTGATGTCTTCGCTGTAGAAGGCCTGGTAGATGGCGTCGGTGCACAGCACCAGCGACAGCGGCAGGTAGCCGCCGCTGATGCCTTTCGACAGGCACAGGAAGTCGGGCCAGATCGCGGCCTGCTCGCAGGCGAAGAAGGTGCCGGTGCGGCCGCAGCCGACCGCGATCTCGTCGGCGATCAGGTGCACGTGGTGGCGGTCGCACAGCTCGCGCAGCAGTTCCAGGTAGAGCGGGTCGTACATCGCCATGCCGGTGGCGCATTGCACCAGCGGTTCGACGATGATGGCCGCGATCCGGTCACCGCGTTCTTCGAACAGCTGTTCGACGTTCTTCAGCGCGCGCCGCGCCACGTCCTGCGCCGATTCGCCGTCGACGGCGTTGCGCGCATCCGGCGAAGCCACCACGTGCGAAGCGCGCAGCAGCGGGCCGTAGGCATCCTTGAACAGCGGCACGTCGGTGACGGACAGGGCGCCGATGGTCTCGCCGTGGTAGCTGCCCTGCAGGCAGACGAATTCCTGCTTGGCCGGATAGCCGGCGTTGCGCCAGGTATGGAAACTCATCTTCATCGCGATCTCGACCGCCGAGGCGCCGTCGGACGCATAAAAGGCGTGTCCCAGCGCGTGGCCGGTGAGGGCGGCCAGTTGTTCCGACAGTTCGATCACCGGCTCGTGGGTGAAGCCGGCCAGCATAGCGTGCTCGAGCTTATCGAGCTGGTCTTTCAGTGCCGCGTTGATGCGCGGGTTCGCGTGCCCGAACAAATTCACCCACCAGGAGCTGATGCCGTCCAGGTAGCGTTTGCCCTCGTGGTCATACAGCCACGGACCCTTGCCGTGGCTGACCGCGATCAGCGGCACTTCCTCGTGGTGCTGCATTTGCGTGCAGGGGTGCCACACGCTGCGCAGGCTGCGTGCGATCCAGTCGGACGATGTTTGATGCTTCAAAATGAATCCAATATTTCTAGTTCAGCCATGACGGCTTGCGCTTCTCCAGGAAGGAAGAAACGCCTTCGCGTCCCTCGTCCGAAGCGCGGATGGCCGCGATGCGCTGGGCGGTGTCGAGCACCATCGCTTCGTCTGCCGGCTTGCCGACGACCTCGCGCACCAGCTTTTTCGCTTCCACCACCGCGTGCGGGCTGTTCGAGACCAGCGACTTGACGATGCCGGCCACGGTGGCGTCGAGCGCCTCCATGGGCACGACTTCGTGGGCAAAGCCCATGCGTGCGGCCGCGGCGGCGTCGAAACGCTCGGCGGTGATGAAGTAACGGCGCGCGGCCTGCTCGCCCATCGCCTTGATGACGTAGGGCGAAATCGTCGCCGGGATCAGGCCCAGCTTCACTTCGGACAGGCAGAAGTTTACTCCTTCGGCGGCAACCGCGATGTCGCAGGCTGCAACCAGGCCCATGCCGCCGGCGTAGCAGTCGCCCTGCACCCTGGCGACCGTGGGCTTCGGGCACAGGTAAATGGTGCGCAGCATGTCGGCCAGGCGCGCGGCATCGGCCTGGTTCTCGCTGTCCGAGTAGCCGGCCATTTTCTTCATCCAGTTCAGGTCTGCGCCGGCGCAGAAGGACTGGCCGTTCGCGGCCAGCACGATGGCGCGCACCAGCTCGTTGCGGCCGAGTTCATCGAAGGCCAGCGCCAGTTCGGCGATGGCCTGCTCGTTGAAGGCGTTGCGCAGTTCCGGACGGTTCAGGGTCACGGTAGCGACCTTGTCGGCGATGGCAATGGTGAGAGTCTGGTATTCCATGTTCATTCCTTACATGCGGAAGACGCCGAACTTCGTTTCTTCAATCGGCGCGTTCAGCGCGGCCGACAAACCCAGGCCCAGCACCATGCGCGTATCGGCCGGATCGATCACGCCGTCGTCCCACAAACGCGCCGACGCGTAATACGGGTGGCCCTGGTGCTCGTACTGTTCCTTGATCGGCTGCTTGAACGCGGCTTCTTCATCCTGCGACCACTGGCCGCCCTTGCCTTCGATACCGTCGCGTTTCACGGTGGCCAGCACCGAGGCCGCCTGGTCGCCGCCCATCACCGAGATGCGCGCGTTCGGCCACATCCACAGGAAGCGCGGAGAGAAGGCGCGGCCGCACATGCCGTAGTTGCCGGCGCCGAAGGAGCCGCCGATGATGACCGTGAACTTCGGTACCGAGGCGGTGGCGACCGCGGTCACCATCTTGGCGCCGTTGCGGGCAATACCCTCGTTCTCGTACTTGCGGCCGACCATGAAGCCGGTGATATTTTGCAGGAAGACCAGCGGGATCTTGCGCTGGCAGCACAGCTCGATGAAGTGGGTGCCCTTCAGCGCCGACTCCGAAAACAAAATGCCGTTATTCGCGATGATGCCGACTTTTACGCCGAAGATGTGGGCAAAGCCGCAGACCAGCGTGGTGCCGTAGCGCGCCTTGAACTCGTCGAATTCGCTGCCGTCGACCACGCGCGCGATCACTTCGCGCACGTCGAAAGGCTTGCGGGTATCCACGGGAATCACGCCGTACAGTTCCTCGGGTGCGTATTTCGGCTCGACGGTATCGCGGGTCGCGCCCTGCACCGGTTTCACGCGGTTCAGGTTCGAGACGATGGTGCGGGCGAGGGACAGCGCGTGCAGATCGTCCTGGGCCAGGTGGTCGACCACGCCCGACAAGCGGGTGTGGACGTCGCCGCCGCCCAGGTCTTCGGCACTGACCACTTCGCCGGTGGCGGCCTTCACCAGCGGCGGGCCTCCCAGGAAGATGGTGCCCTGCTCCTTGACGATGATGGATTCGTCGCTCATCGCCGGCACATAGGCGCCGCCGGCGGTGCAGGAACCCATGACCACCGCAATCTGCGGAATGCCTTGCGCCGACAGGTTCGCCTGGTTGTAGAAGATGCGGCCGAAGTGGTCGCGGTCGGGGAAGACATCGTCCTGGTTCGGCAAGTTGGCGCCGCCCGAGTCGACCAGGTAGATGCAGGGCAGCTTGTTCTGCTCGGCGATCTCCTGGGCGCGCAGGTGTTTTTTCACCGTCATCGGGTAATAGGTGCCGCCCTTGACGGTGGCGTCGTTACAGACGATCACGACTTCCTGGCCGCTTACCCTGCCGATGCCGGTGATGATGCCGGCGGCGGGGGCCGCACCCTCGTACATCTCGTAGGCGGCCAGCTGGGAAAACTCAAGGAAAGGCGTGCCCGGGTCGAGCAGCATCTGCACGCGGTCGCGCGGCAGCAATTTGCCGCGCGCCACGTGCTTGGCGCGCGCCGCCGCGCCGCCGCCTTCGGCAATCGCCGCCACCTTGGCGCGCAGATCGTCGACGATGGATTGCATGGCCGCGGCGTTGGCCTTGAAGTCGTCGCTGCGCGGGTTGAGTTTGCTCTCGATGTGGGGCATTGCCGTCTCTCGTAATGTCGCTGGTAGTTATTCGGGGAAGCTGCCGTCCAGGTAGAACCAGCGCGGCGTGCCGCCGATGGCCGGGTCGGCCTCGCGCAGGAAGCGGCTGGTTTCGTGCAAGCGGTGCGCGCGGCCGCCCACCTTGAAGCGGGCAAGGAATTCGACGCTGTCGCGATCTGCTTCGCTAACTGGATGATCCGGCAATTCTGCTTTACGTTGACGTAAACGTAAAGCAGATTTTATTTCCAGGCCGAGCCAGCGCAGCTGCTCGTCCGGGTCGAGGATGGCATCCTGCGGGCGGGTGCTGGGGTGCCAGGTGGCGCGCAGGTAGTCTTCGTTGCGCTGGGTGTAGGCCGTGTAGCGCGAGCGCATCAGGGCTTCGGCGGTCGGCGGCAAGGCGGCGCCGGCGATATAGGGGCCGCAGCAGGCGGCCAGCGACGGACCGCCGCAGGGGCAGGTTCCGGATGGGGCGTTCTTGGTAGGCATGCGCGGATTATCCGCGATTTTGGCGCGGCGGCGCGGCAGGCGTGGCGGCGCCGTCGTCCGCAGCGGATGCGCGGACAAACAAATGTTTGTGCCGCAAACAAATGTTTATAGCGCAAACAAATGTTGGCTGCGGCCAGGCCTGTACCAGTTTCGCCAGGCAAATCATGTAAATCGAATAAATTTTTTTATTTGGCAATTGATGACAGAGGGCAAGTCGTGCTAGTGTCAATACCGTACATACGCGTACATACGGATTTTACGCGCCACACGATCCTGTTACTGTCTTTCCAGATGAGCATGAACGCTTCCGCCGTACCCGCAACGCCCCTCGACCAACTCCAGCAGGCCCATGCCAGCCTGCGCTCGGGCCAGCTGGGCGCGGCAGCCAGCACGCTGCGCTCCCTGCTGCGCGTACAGCCGCGCAGCGCCCTTGGCTGGCTGGTGCTGGGCGATACCCTGGACCGCGCCGGCCTGCGGCGCGACGCCATCCGCGCGCGCGCCACCGCCCTGCGCCATGGCCGCAGCGCCGGCTGGTTCCGCAACATGGAGACCACGCCGGAACCCTGGCGTCCGGTGATCAAGGACCTGATCGCCGACGTCAACCGCCAGCTCTACGACACCGTGACCCAGGGCCTGCAGCAAGTGATCGCCACCCATGGCGTCACCGCCATGCGGCGCGTGGCGCATGCCATGAACGTTTTCATCGGGCGTGTGCAGGACCGCCCCTACAGTCCGCACCAGCAGCCGAAGTTCCTGTTCTTCCCGGGCCTGGAGGAAGGGCCTTTCCACGACCCCGCCCTGCACCCCTGGAGCGCGCGCCTGGTCGCGGGCTACGACCGCATCCGCGAGGAAGCCCTGGCCGTGCTGCACGACGGCGGCGCGCTCGAATCCTTCCTCACCTTCCAGCCCGGGCAAGCCACCCAAGGCTACCTGGGCGGCGAGGGCGCGAAGCCGGCCTGGGACGCCTTCTTCTTCTACCGGCACGGCCAGCGCTACGACGCCAACCATGCGCGCGCGCCCTTCACCAGCGCCCTGCTCGAGGACATCGAGCGCTGCGAGATCGAGGGCCAGGCGCCGGAGATCTGCTTCTCGGTGCTGCAGCCGGGCACGCGCATCATGCCGCACTACGGCGTGACCAACACGCGCCTGGTCTACCACCTGCCGCTGCTGGTGCCGGACGACTGCGCGCTGCACGTCTTCGGCGGCGGCGAACACGCCTGGCGCGAGCGCGAGCCGGTGCTGTTCGACGACACCTTCCAGCACGAAGCCTGGAACCGCTCGGCGCTGCCGCGCATCGTGCTGCTGATGGATTGCTGGAACCCGCACCTGCGCCCGGAAGAACGCAGCGCCATGCGCGTGCTGGTGGAACTGATCAGCGCCTACCAGGACTTCGGCGATCCGGACTTCGAACGCGTGATCGCGGCCATCGGCGCATAAACAGCGCGGGGGCGCGGCCGGCAAGGCGCAAACGCGCCCCGCCGGCCCCGGCAGTTGCTCTATACTTTTTCCAGACGCGTCATGGCCTCGCCGCCCCGTATGGAAACCCAGCACACCCAGCTCACCGAGAGCGCCAGCCCGCAGGCGCCTTTCTTCCCCGTCGTCGGCATCGGCGCTTCGGCCGGCGGCTTCGCGGCCCTGGAAACCCTGCTGCAGAACATGCCGCCGCGCCCTGGCATGGCGCTGGTGGTGATCCTGCACCTGGCCGCCGACCAGCCCAGCGCCGCGGCGCGCATCCTGCAGGCGGCCACCGCCATGCCGGTGGTGCAGGTCGGCCATACCATTCCCGTGCTGCCGAACCAGGTGTATGTGATCCCGCCGGGGCGCAGCCTGGGCATGCGCGGCGGCTGCCTGGTCCTCGACGCGCTGGAACGCGGCACCGCCGGTCCGGTGGCGGTGGATCTCTTCTTCCGCGCCCTGGCCCAGGCGCATGCGCAATATGCGGTGGGCGTGGTGTTGTCGGGCATGGGCACCGACGGCACCGCCGGCCTGGCGCGCATCAAGGAAATGGGCGGCGTCACCATCGCCCAATTGCCGCGCGACGCGGAACACGGCAGCATGCCGCGCTCGGCCATCGAATCGGGCATGGCCGACTTCGTACTGGCCGCCAACGAGATTCCCGGCAAGCTGGCCGAGCTGCGCGACATCGCCGACACCATCCGCCGCCGCGCGCGCGACGGCAACATGGCGGACGCGCCGGTGCCCATCGAGATGGGGCCGCGGCCCGACGAAACCCTGGCCGCGATCCTGGCCCTGCTGTGCGAACGCACCGGGCACGACTTCCGCCACTACAAGCGCCCGACCCTGCTGCGCCGCCTGGAACGGCGCCTGCAGGTGCGCGCCTTGCCCAGCCTGCCCGCCTACCTGGACTTGCTGCGCAAGGACACGGGCGAGGCGCGCGCCCTGCTGAAGGACCTCTTGATCGGCGTGACCAGCTTCCTGCGCGACCCGGCGGTGTTCGAGGCGCTGCAGCGGCGCGTGGTGCCGGCCCTGTTCGAGCGCCAGGCGCCGGGCCGGCCGCTGCGCGTGTGGGTGGCGGCCTGCTCGAGCGGCGAGGAAGCCTACAGCATCGCCATGCTGCTGGCCGACGCGGCCCAGGCGCGCGACACGCGCCCCAAGCTGCAGGTGTTCGCCTCGGACATCGACGAGCATGCGCTGGCGCTGGCGCGCGCCGGGGTCTATCCCGACACCATCGCCGACAGCGTGCCGCCGGACCAGCTGCAGCGCCATTTCACGCAGGAGGGCAAGCGCTGCAAGGTGCGCAAGGCGCTGCGCGACCAGGTCTTGTTCACCCAGCACAACCTGCTGCACGACGCCGCCTTTTCCCGGCTCGACCTGATCAGCTGCCGCAACTTCCTCATCTACCTGAACCGCGAAATGCACCGCCAGCTGCTCGAGCAGTTCCACTTCGCGCTGAACCCCGGCGGCTACCTGCTGCTCGGCGGCGCCGAATCGGTGGAGGCGGCGCCGGACCTGTTCGCGCCGGTGGACGCGGCGCACCGCATCTACCGCGCCTTGCCGGCAGCGACAACGGCGCGCCTGCCGGAAGCCGCCCTGGCCGGTGCGCGGCCCGCTTCAGCCGCGGCATGCGTCCCGGCGGATGTTCCTGCGGCGCCGCCGCCAGGGCGCCGCGGGCGCCTGTTCTCGTTCGCCGAAATCCACCTGCACAAGGCGGCCGGGCTGGCGCCGCCCAGCATTCTGGTGAACGACGACGGCGACATCCTGCATGTGTCGGAAGCGGCGGCGCGCTTCCTGCGCCAAAACGGCGGCGAGCCGACCCGCGACATCGTGGCCCTGCTGCTGCCGGAACTGCGCCTGGCCTTGCGCGTGGCGCTGTTCCAGGCGCGCCAGGCCGGCGCGCCTGCCGCCTCCGGCCCCGTGCGCTACGGGCAGGACGGCGCCGAGCAGGTGGTCGACATGCGCGTGCTGCCCTTCCAGGACGAGCATGCCGAAGGCAGCCTGCTGCTGGTGTGCTTCCACGCCGCCGCCGATATGCCAGCGCAAGCCGACGCCGCGCCGGCCCACGAACGCGCCCTGCTCGACCAGCTCGGCGAAGAACTGCGGCAAGTGCGCGAGCGCCTGCAGGAAACCGTGGAGCAGGCCGAGGTGTCGAACAACGCCCTCCAGACCGGCAACGAGGAAATGCAGACCATGGTAGCCGAGCTGCGCGCCGGCGCCGAGGAGCTGCAGCGCAGCCTCGACGAGGCACGTTCCAGCAGCCAGGAACTGCGCGCCGTGAACCGCGAATTGCAGCGCCGCGCCGAGGAGATGGCCAAGGCCCACGACGACCTGAGCAACCTGATCGCCTCGTCCGGCGTGGCCACCATCTTCCTCGACCGCGCCATGCGCATCCTGCGCTACACGCCGCGCATCGCCGACTTCTTCAACGTGATCCCGGCCGACGTCGGGCGCCCGCTGCCGCACATCACCAACCGTCTCGACTACCCGCAACTGGCCCAGGAAGCCTCGCGCGTGTTCGAGACCCTGCAGCCGATGGAGCGCGAGGTACGCGGGCGCGACGGCCGCCACTACATCGTGCGCGTGCATCCCTACCGCACCATCGAGGACAGGATCGACGGCGCCGTGATGAGCTTTTTCGACATCAGCAGCCGCCGCGCCGCCGAGGACGCGCTGCGCGCCAGCGAGGAGCAGTTCCGCTTGTTCGTCACGGCCAGCTCCGACATGCTCTACAAGATGAGCGCGGACTGGGGCGAGATGCGCAGCCTGATAGGCAAGAACGCCCTGGCCAGCACCGATGCGCCGAAGCGCGACTGGTTCGACGCGTATATCCCGCCGGCGGCCCAGGGGCAAGTCAGGGCCGCGATCGAGGACGCCATCGCCAGCAAGGCCCCGTTCGAGCTGGAACACCAGGTGTTCCTGGCCGACGGCGGCATCGGCTGGACCTTTTCGCGCGCCGTACCGATGCTCGACGCCGCGGGCGGGATCGTCGAATGGTTCGGCGCGAACAGCGACATCACGCCGCGCCGCCGCGCCGACGAGGCCTTGCGCGAAAGCGAGACGCGCCTGCTGGCCGTGTTCGAGAGCTTGCCGGCCGGCGCCGCGGTCATCGATACCGGGGGCCGGGTGGTGCTGGCCAACCACGAAATGCAGCGCTACCTGCCGAGCGGCCTGATTCCCTCGCGCGACGCCGGGCGCCAGGCGCGCTGGCGTTCCTGGCACCCCGACGGCAGCATCGTCGATCCCGACGACTATCCCGGCTCGCGCGCCCTGCGCGGCGAGCGCCTGGTGCCCGGCATCGAGATGCTCTACCGCGAAGACAGCGGCCGCGAAATCTGGACCCAGGTCGCCAGCGGGCCGATCCGCGACGACGCGGGCCGCATCACCGGGCAGGTGGCGATCATCACCGACATCGACGCCCAGAAGCGCACCGAAGCCGTGCTGCGCGAGAACGAAGCGCGCCTGCTGGCGCTGGTCGATGCGCTCGGCCCGGGCACGCCAGGCGGCGCCTTCCCCGAGGCCTGGCTGGACGAGGGATGGACCGACGCAGTGCATCCGGACGAGCGCGAGGCGGTGCTGTGCGCATGGCAGGCGGGCATCGCCCAGCGGCGGATGGTGGACCTGGTGTTCCGCCTGCGCAGCGCGGACGGCGGCTGGCGCCGTACCCGGGTGCGCGCCGCGCCGCTGTTCGATGTCGACGGCACGCTGCGCACCTGGGCCGGCATCGCCACGCCGGCGCAGGATTGATCAGCGCCGCAGCGCCAGCATCTCCAGCGCGAAAGGCGGCGCCTTGCCCTGCATTTGGCTGGCCAGCAGCTGCGCGGTGCCGGCGGCAAAGGTGAAGCCGAGCGGGCCGTGGCCCACGTTCAGCCACAGGTTCGATAGCGGCGTGGCGCCGACGATGGGTGCGCTGTTCGGCGTGGCCGGGCGCAGGCCGGCCCAGGCGCCGATGCGGCTGTAGTCGGCCGCGTGCGGCATGGTTTCCTGCACCTGGCGCGTCAGGCTGCGGATGCGCTTCGGGTCAACTGTCAGGTCCTGGCCGACCATGTCGACCATCGCCGCCACGCGCAATTTGTCGCCGATGCGCGCGTACAGCACCTTGCGCTCGAAGTCCGTGACGCTGATCTGCGGGCCGGTGTCGCCGGGGCGGATCGGCGCCGTCAGGCTGTAGCCCTTGAGCGGATACAGCGGCAGGTCGATGCCGGCATGCCCGGCCAATGCGCGGCTGTCGATGCCGGCCGCCAGCACATAGGCGTCGGCGCCGAGCGCGCCGATGCTGGTGTCCAGGCCCACCACGCGCCCGCCGGTGGCGGCGATGGCGCGTACCTCGGCGTGGACGAAGCCCTTGAAGCGCGGATGCGCGCGCACCCGTTCGGCCAGCGCCAGGCAAAAGGCGTGGCAGTCGGCCACCGCTTCGCCGGCGTTGTAGATGCCGCCGGCCAGCAGGCTGCGCGCCGCCGCCAGCGCCGGTTCGCGCTCGGCGCATTCGGCGCCGCTCCAGATCTCGCCGGCGGTGGCCTTGCCGGCCGCCTGCTCGAAGATTTTCGAGGACCGGTAGACCACCAGCTTGCCGGCGTCGCGCCAGGCGAATTCGTCAGGCGAGATGAGGGCGCCGAGCTGCTGCATGCCGGCGCGCGAGAGTTCGCCCAGTTCCAGCAGCTTGGCAGTGGTGCGGCGGTTGGCCGCGGCCGTGCACTGGCCGAGGAAGCGCGCCAGCCAGGTCCACTGCTGCGGGTCGAGCGTGGGCTTGAAGCGCAGCGGGCCGTGTTCCTGGAACAGCCACTGGATGGCCTTCAGCGGCACGCCGGCGTCGGCCAGCGGCGAGACATAGCGGTAGCTCAGCTGGCCGCCATTGCCGTAGCTGGCGCCGCTGGCCACCTCGGGCGCGCGCTCGACCAGGGTCACGCCATAGCCGGCCTCGAGCAGCCACCAGGCCGAGCTCAGGCCGACGACGCCACCGCCGATCACGATTATTTGCTGCATCCCGACACACTGTTGTTTGCTGACATAAACGAAGAGCTTAGGCGCTGGGGCCGGATTCGAGCCAATGAAAGTGACAAGCCACGCCATAACCGGCAGTCATGTGTGGAAATGTGCAGCAATATAGACCGTACGGTGGGCACCCCGTGCCCACGCGGAACGACGATCATTGTTGGCGTCGATTCTCGACGCGCGTGATGCATAGCTGCGGCGCTTCTCAATGCGTCTCGCCGGCGTTTCCATCCATGGCGACGTCTCGGGGCGAAGCATGCCGGCCGCTGACTGCGGACGAACACGTACCCGCGTGGGCACGGAGTGCCCACCGTACCTTGTCTGCGCTAAGCGGCAAGAAGCTGCTGGAAGATGCTGGTGAGAATGTTTTCCTCGAAAGCGGCGAGCGCCGAGTAGCGACCGCGCACGCTGGCGGGATCGGCCGCGCTGCCCCCGACCAGCACGATTATCCCGTCCCGGCGCTTGCGGTCGAAGGCGAATACCGAGCGCAAGCCATAGGCATCGCCCAGGTGGCCGACGGCGTCGAAACCACCTTCCACCAGGCGCCTGCCCGGCTGGTCGGGGAACTGGGCATTGCCCAGGCCCCAGGCGTTGAAGAAGCCGCCCATGCTGTCGCCGTTGCCGCCTTTCCCGTCCGATGTCCACTGGCGCGCGAACATGCGCTCCAGGGTCTCGGCCTGGAACAGGCGCTTGCCGTCGTGCACGCCGCCGTTCATCAACATGCGCATCACCACGCCCAGGCCGCGCGCCGAGATGCGCAGGCCACCCGTGGGGCTGAAGGGCGTGGCGTTCTCGCCGATGACATAGCGTTCGAGACCGGGCGGCGGCGGCGGCGCACGCAGGCGCGTATCGTCGGCTTGCGCGATCCAGGGTCCGTTCGCATCCCATACCTCGGTATCGACCGTGCGCTTGCGGTACAGGGTGGCGAGATTTGCCAGCGCCGGCGGCGGCAGCTCGGCGGGGTTGTAGCCGGCGTCCAGGCCCAGCGGATCGAGCAGCAGGCGCCGCATCAAACGGTCGAAGCGTTCGCCTGTGGCGCGCTCCATCATCGTGCCGATGATGCCCCAGCCGAGATTGCAGTAACTGAAGTACGCACCAGGACCGGCTTCCCGGGCATAGGTGGCAGGCGCGCCCGGCACGAGGAAGCTCTGCAGGGAGGTGCCGGCCGGGAAGGAATAACCGGCCGCGTCGCGCAGCGAGGAGGTATGCGTCAGCAAATGGCGTAGGGTAATGGCGCGCTCCGGAAAATGCGGATTGCGCAGCGTGAAGCCGAGGTAGCCAGACACATCGGCGTCGAGCTCGAACCCGCCCGCTTCCACCAGGCGCATCAGGCCGAGCGTGGTCATCAGCTTCGAGACCGAGGCGATGCGGTACAGGGTGTCCGGCGTGGCGGGCAAATCGGGCAAGGCGCCGTTGCCGATCCTGCGCCGGCCGAAGGCGCCTTCGTAGACCACTTGGCCGTCGCGGATCGCCAGCACGGCCAGGCTGGCCAATGCGCAGGCCGGGTCCTGCACGATGGCCGCCAGTTCCCTCTCCAGCCGGGCATGCGCAGCGGCGCCGGCGGGCGCGGCTGCCCATAGCGGCTGCACGGCGCCCAGCAAGGCCCATCCCAGGATCGTTCGCCTGCCCTCGTTCATGCTGTCCTTTCGTTCGACCATGCCAGAGCATAGGGTCGGCTCACCCCGTTTGCCAATGAAATGCCATGGACGCGACATCACCTTTTGTTATGTTGGCCGGGCAATTTGGCGTCGGCGGACGCGGCGCTGGCTTACACTGCGGTGCATGAACCAGCCTTTTACCGACTTCAGGGTCGACCTGAACGACAATTCTCCCCTGTACATGCAGCTGGCGCGCAAGCTGATGCAGGACGTGCGCGAAGGCCGCTACCAGGCCGACCAGGCCCTGCCTTCGGAGCGCACGCTGTCGGAAACGCTCGACGTCTCGCGCGTTACCGCCCGCAAGGCCATCGACCAGCTGGTCGAGCAGGGCCTGGTGGTGCGCCGCCGCGGCTCGGGCAACTACATCGCGCCGCGCATCGAGCAGCCGCTGTCGAATCTGTCGAGCTTTTCGGAGCAATTGCAGCAGCGCGGCTACACGCCGAACTCGCATTGGCTGAAACGCGAAGTGGTGGCGGCCGATGGCGACGAGCAGCTGGCGCTGGGCCTGTCGCCGGGCGCCCGCGTGGCGCGCCTGGAACGCCTGCGCCTGGCCGACGAGGTGGTGATGGCCTATGAAACCAGCGTGATCCCGGCCTCGGTGCTGCCGCAGCCGCAAGAGGTGGCGCACTCGCTGTACGCCCACCTCGAGCGCAGCGGCCAGATGCCGGTGCGCGCCCTGCAGCACATCCGCGCGATGAATGCCCCTCGGGAACTGGCCGAGCGCCTGGGTGTGCCGGAAGGGCAAGCCGTGCTGTTCATTACCCGCGTCGGCTACCTGGAGTCGGGCGTGGCCGTCGAGCTGACCCACTCGTATTGCCGCAGCGATTACTACGATTTCGTCGCCGAACTGCGGCGCTCGCCGGCATGAGCGCCGCATAACTTTTCGGAATGAGGCCGGCCTTTCCTTTCATGGCAAGGCTTTCTTAATTGGTATTACACTGGTTTTATCGATCCTTTGCGCCGCCGCCATGCTGAAAACCGAAACCCCCGCCCTCGACCATGCCCAGCTCGACGAGTATCCGACCACGGAACTGGTGAATGCGCTGGTCGATGACCAGATCAACGCGGTGAATGCGGTGCGTGCCGCCGCGCCGCGCCTCGCCGCTGCCGTCACCGCCGCCCTGCCGCGCATGGAAGCGGGCGGACGCCTGGTGTATGTGGGCGCCGGTACCTCGGGCCGCCTGGGCCTGCTCGACAGCGTGGAACTCTATCCCACCTTTTCCTGGCCGCATGGCCGCGCCGTAGCCCTGCTGGCCGGCGGCAGCGACGCCATGTTCGTGGCGGTGGAAGGCGCCGAGGACGATGTCGCCCAGGGCGCGGCCGACCTCGACGCCATCGACGTCACGGCGAACGACGTGGTGCTGCTGATCGCCGCCTCCGGTGGCACGCCCTACGTGCTGGGCGCCCTGCGCCGTGCGCGAGAAATCGGCGCGCTGACGATCGGCTTCGCCAACAATACCGACGCGCCTATCGCCAACGAGGCCGAGATCGGCATCACCCTCGACACCGGCGCCGAGATCATTTCCGGCAGCACCCGCCTGAAAGCCGGCACGTCGCAAAAGATCGCCCTGAACAGTTTTTCCAGTGCCTTGATGGTGCGTTTGAACAAGGTTTACGGGAACCTGATGGTAGACTTGAAGGCTACCAACGCCAAGCTGGTACGCCGCGCCATCCGCCTCACCTCGTTCGCCACCGGCGCCAGCGAAGAAGCCGCGCGCGCCGTGCTGGAAGGCTGCGATTTCCACGTCAAGACCGCCATCGTGGCCTTGTCCAAACAAACTGGTGTCGAGGAAGCACGCGCCGCCCTGGAAGCAGCGCGCGGCAGCGTGCGGCAAGCCCTGGCGCGCTAAGTTTTTTCCGGCCGCAGGGGCCTTCCTCCGCCCGATCACGAAAGAGTTATGCACACTTCGCAAGCGAAAAGTCCGTGGCTGTGGGTTCCCTCGCTGTACTTTGCCCAGGCCATTCCCTACGTGGTGGCGATGTATTTGTCGGTCATCATGTACAAGGACATGGGGATCTCGAACACCGACATCGCCTTCTATACGAGCCTGCTCTACCTGCCCTGGGTCGTCAAGCCGCTGTGGTCGCCGGTGGTCGACATGTTCGGCACCAAGCGCGGCTGGACCGTGCTGCTGCAGCTGGTGATTGCCGCCTCGCTGGTGGCGGTGGGCACGACCCTGCACCTGCCGGCCTTTTTCAGCGTCAGCCTGGCCGTGATGTGGCTGATGGCATTCAGTTCAGCCACCCACGACATTTCCGCCGACGGCTTTTATATGCTCGGCCTGCGCCAGAAGGACCAGGCCGCCTTCGTGGGCGTGCGCAGTACCTTCTATCGCCTGGCGACGCTGGCCGGGCAAGGCCCGCTGGTGGTGCTGGCCGGCTACCTGGCGGTGTCGCTGGGCGACGCCCACCAGGCCTGGTCGATCGTGCTGTTCGTGCTGGCAGGGCTGTTCGCCCTGGCCTTTGCCTGGCACCAGCTGGTGCTGCCGCGCCCGAAAGAGGACCATGCGGTGGCGCGCGGCACCAATCCGCTGCGCGAATTCTTCGGCACCTTCGGCGCCTTCTTCGGCAAGCGCGATATCTGGCTGATCCTCGGCTTCATCTTGACCTTCCGCCTGGGCGAGTCGCAGTTGCTGAAGCTGGTCGCGCCTTTCCTGAAAGACCCGATCGAACAGGGCGGCCTCGGCTTGACGACGGCCGAGTACGGCATCGCCTACGGCACCATCGGCATCCTGTTCCTCACCATTGGTGGGCTGGCCGGCGGCTATTTGATCTCGCGCCTGGGCCTGAAGCGCTGCCTGTGGCTGATGGTGTTCGCGGTGCACTTGCCGGACCTGGTGTTCGTGTATCTGTCGCAGGCCCAGCCGACCAATTTCTACCTGATCTCGGCCTTCCTCGCGGTGGAGCAGTTCGGCTACGGCTTCGGTTTCACGGCCATGATGCTGTACATGATCATGGTGGCCGACGGCGAGCACAAGACGGCGCACTATGCGATCTGCACCGGCTTCATGGCGCTGGGCATGATGATACCGGGCATGTGGAGCGGCGCCCTGCAGGAATACCTGGGCTACAAGCACTTCTTCATCTGGACCTGCCTGGCCACGATCCCGGCCTTCATCATGGCGGCGCTGGTGAAGATCGATCCGGAGTTCGGCAAAAAGTGATGATGCGGGCGTCGATATTATGAACGGCCAAGGTGGCCGCCTCGCTTCACTCGACGCCTTCCGCGGCTTCACCATCGCCGCCATGGTGCTGGTGAACAATCCCGGCGACTGGGGCCATTTGTATTCCCAGCTCGAACACGCGAAGTGGCACGGCTGGACCTTCACCGACACCATCTTCCCCTTCTTCCTGTTCATCGGCGGCGTGGCCATGGCCTTGTCGCTGGGCCGCCTGGCCGCGGAAGGCGCCAACAAGCCGCAGCTGCTGCGCAAACTCGCCTGGCGCGCCTGCCTGATCTTCCTGATCGGCTTCCTGCTGAACTGGATTCCCCGCTTCGACCTCGACACGGTGCGCATTCCCGGCGTGCTGCAGCGCATCGCCCTGTGCACCCTGCTGGCCGCCCCCATCGTCGTGGTTTGCGGCTGGCGCATGCAGCTGGCGATCATCGCTTTCCTGCTGACCCTGTACAGCGCCCTGATGCTGTTCTATCCGGTGCCCGGCAGCGGCGCCGGCGTGCTGGAGCCGGGCCGCGACTTCGGCGCGTATATCGACCGCATGCTGCTGGGCGGCCACCTGTGGGTGCAATCGAAAACCTGGGACCCGGAAGGCCTGGCCAGCACCTTGCCGGCCCTGTGCAGCCAGCTGTTCGGCGTGCTGGCGGGCCGCTTTTTGCTGTCGAACCTGCACCGCACCGAGCAGACCGTATGGATGCTGCTGGCCGGGCTGCTGTGCGTCTGGCTGGGCGTGATCCTGGACGCCATCCTCATGCCGATCAACAAAAGCCTGTGGACACCTTCCTACTGTCTCCTGATGACGGGCTGGGCTTTGATACTATTCTGCGCCTTCTTCTGGTTGCTCGATGCTAACCCCTACCGCGCAGTGCGCGCGGCGGCGGTGCGCTGGGCCCACCCGTTCACGGTCTACGGCATGAATGCGCTGTTCATTTTTGCCTTGTCGGGCCTGGTGGCGAAGATGCTCGGCTTTATCAAGCTGGCCGGGCCGGATGGCGGCACGGTGGCGCTCGGGCGCCTGCTGTATGCGCCGCTGCGCGACTTGCCGATCGGGGCGGTGAACAGCTCGCTGCTGCGTGCGCTGCTGTTCAATGCCTGCATGTTCGCGGTGGCCTGGCTGATGTGGCGCCGGAAGTGGTTTGTCAAAGTATGAAACATGAAGAATAGGGGACGGTAGTGCAAGCAGATAAGAAACGACGCGCGTTCACGCTGGCCGGTATGGCGGGCGCCCTGGCCATGGGCGGCTTCCTCGGCGCCTGCTCGACGCCGGCCACCCAACACGCCACCCTGCCCGACGGCAGCATCATCGGCAGCAGCGATGCGCCGCCGGCCGCGCCGCGCGAATTCCGCGCCGCCTGGGTCTCGACGGTGGCGAACATCGACTGGCCGAGCCGGCAAAACCTGAATGCGGCCCAGCAGCAGGCCGAGGCGATCGCCATCCTCGACCGCGCCAAGCTGATGAACATGAACGCCATCGTGCTGCAGGTGCGGCCGTCGGCCGACGCCATCTATGCCTCGGAAATCGAACCCTGGTCGGAATACCTCAGCGGCGCCCAGGGCAAGGCGCCCCAGCCCTGGTACGACCCGCTGAAGTTCTGGATCACCGAAGCGCATGCGCGCGGCCTGGAACTGCATGCCTGGTTCAACCCCTACCGCGCCCGCCACGACGGCGCCCGCTCGCCGGCCGCGCCGAATCACATCACGCGCGCGAATCCGGCCGCCGTGAAACGCTACGGCAAGTACATGTGGATGGACCCGGGCGAGGAAGCGGCATCGAAGCAGACCCTGGCCGTGATCCTGGACGTGGTGCGCCGCTACGACATCGACGGCGTGCACATCGACGATTATTTCTATCCCTACCCGATCGAGGCGACCCCGGCCGTGGCCGGCAACCAGGCGGCGCTGGACGGCAAGCCGGGCAGCAAGGCCGAGCTCGACTTTCCGGACACCCCGGCCTGGGAGCGCTACCAGGCCGGCGGCGGCAAGCTCGACCGCGCATCCTGGCGCCGCCAGAACGTCGACCACCTGATCGAGGACATGTACAAGGGCATCCACCGCGAAAAGAGCTGGGTGCGCTTCGGCATCAGCCCCTTCGGCCTGGGCCGCCCGGACCGCCGCCCGCCCGGCATCCATGGCTTTTCGCAGTACGACAAGCTGTATGCCGACGCCGAGCTCTGGCTGCAAAAGGGCTGGCTCGACTACTTCACGCCCCAGCTGTACTGGGCGCGTGCGCAGGCGGGCCAGTCCTACGACGTGCTGCTCGATTACTGGATCGGCCAGAATCCGATGGGCCGCCACATCTGGCCTGGCCTGTTCACCAGCCGGATCGGTGCGCCGACCAAGGATTACCAGCCGCAGGAAATCCTGGACCAGATCAGCGTGACGCGTTCGCGCCCGCAGGCCGGCGGCCACGTGCACTTCAGCATGGTTGCGCTGATGCAGAACCGCAAGGGCATCACCGACCAGCTGCGCGCGCAGTCGTATGCCAGCCCGGCGCTGGTGCCGGCCACGCCCTGGCTGGGGAGCGACAAGCCGGGGCTGCCGACGGTGAAGGCAACCCGTGTTGCGCGCGGCATGGCCTTCAAGTTCACCGCCGGCAAGGCGAATGCGCTGTACACGGTGTGGGAGCGCCACGGCAACGAGTGGAAATTCCACGTGGTGCCGGCGGCCAAGGTCGATTGGACCCTGGCCGACGATGCGCGCCTCGGCGCGGCCGATGCCGTGTTCGTCAGCGCCGTCGACCGCCTTGGCAACGAGAGCGACCGTATTCGTGTGTGGAACAAACCCTAGGGTGGACGGGTTTCCCGTCCACGCGTTCAACCATGTCGACTCATCACTCCATCGGCCTCGGCATCGATGCCGGCGGCACCCAGACCCGCTGGGCCCTGTGCACGGCTGACGGCGCCTTGCTGGCCGAAGGCACGGTGGCTGGCCTGTCCGCCCTGCAGATGGCCACCAACGACGGCCGCACCGCCGTCCACGCCGGCTTCGCCGAACTGGCGCGCGCAGTGCTGGCCGTGGCACGTCCGGACAGGGTGCGCGCCGGCCTCACCGGCTTCGGCGGCGACGGCGAGCAGCTGCAAGGCTGGCTTGCCGCCCTGCTCGGCATCGAGGCCAGCGCCATCACCCTCTGCAACGATATCGACATCGCCTACCGCGCCAGCTTCGCACCGGGCGCAGGCTACCTGGTCTATGCCGGCACCGGCTCGATCGGCGCCTTCATCGACGCCGGCGGCGTCTTCCACCGCGCCGGCGGACGCGGCGTGGTGCTCGACGATGGCGGCGGCGGCTTCTGGATCGCGCGCGCAGCCCTGCGCCACATCTGGCGCAACGAGGACGAATGCCCGGGCCGCTGGGAAAGCTCGCCGATGGCGCATGCCGTGTTCGACCATGTGGGCGGCTCGGATTGGTCGTACTCGCGCCAGTTCATCTATGGCCAGGAACGCGGCGCCGTCGGCAAGCTGGCGCTGGCCGTTGCCGCCAGCGCGGAGCAGGACCCGGCCGCCGCCCGCATATTGCACGACGCCGGCCACGAACTGGCGCGCCTGGCGCAGGCCCTGATTGCGCGCTTCGGCCCGCGTCCGGTGGCGCTCAGCGGGCGCGCCGCCGAACTGCATCCATCGATCGCCGCAAGCATGCGCGCCAGTCTGCCGCCCGGCACTATCCTGACGCATTCCACCACGCGTGCCCACCATGCCGCTGCTCGCCTGGCTGCCGCCGAATCCTGATCTTCCCTACCTGACCATACCAATGAAAAAAATCCTCGCTGCCCTCCTCGTCGCCCTGCTGGCCGGTTGTACCACCCCCGGCCCGCGCATCGACAAAAGCCTGAGCGCCACCGGCCAGGCCAGCCGCGTGCGCTTCCTGGTGCTGCACTACACGGTGGCCGACAAGCCGGCCTCGATCAAGATCCTGACCCAGCAGCAGGTCAGCGCCCACTACCTCGTCACCGACGATCCGCAGCCGACGGTCTACGGCCTGGTCGACGAGACCCGCGCCGCCTACCACGCCGGCATCTCGAGCTGGAAGGGCTATACCCAGCTGAACAGCAGCTCGATCGGCATCGAGATCGTCAACGCCGGCTGGAAGGACACGCCGCAAGGCCGCGTGTACGCACCCTTCCCGCAATCGCAGATCGACGTGCTGGTGCCGCTGATCAAGGACATCGTTGCACGCCACAAGATCGCGCCGGAAAACGTGGTCGGCCACAGCGACATCGCCCCCTTGCGCAAGCAGGATCCGGGCCCGCAGTTCCCGTGGTACCAGCTGGCCCAGGCCGGCCTGGTGGTGTGGCCGGACGCGAATCGCGTGGCCGCCGTGCGCCAGGTGTTCGACATCCAGGTGCCGGACGCCGCCTGGTTCCAGAAAAAACTCGCGGCCCACGGCTTCGCCCTGGCCCAGAGCGGCGTGCTCGACGGGCAAACGCGCACCGTGATTGGCGCCTTCCAGATGAAATACCGTCCGGCCAATATTGCCGGCGAACCAGATGCGGAAACCGCGGCCATGCTGGAAGTGCTGACCACGCCGGCGAACGCGCCGCTGCCGCCGGTGCCGCCGGCGCCCCTGCCGCCGGTCGTGCCAACCGTGCCGGTGCCGGGCGTGCCGCCGGTCCAGTCCGTACCACCGGCGCCGGTGGTGCCGTCTGTGCAGCCGGTTCAACCCATGCAGCCAGTCCAGCCGGTACAGCCAGTCCAGCAGCCGGCCCCGGTTGCGGCAACCCCACTGTGATGGTCGCTATGCCTGTTGAAACACTGTATCCTTCGACCGACCCGCGCCCTGCGCGGGCCTTCCATTGAAGGACTAAAGCAATGCGCCTGCGCCACATCGAAGTTTTCCACGCCATCATGCAAGTCGGCACCATCAGCGGTGCCGCCCAGGTTCTCCACATCTCCCAGCCGGCAGTGACGAAAGTGCTGCAGCACGCCGAACTCCAGCTGGGCATGCCGCTGTTCGAGCGCGTGCGCGGCAAGCTGTATCCGAAGCCGGAAGCGCACCGCCTGTTCGCCGAAACCGAAAAGCTGAACCGCGACCTGCAAGGCATCCGCCGCCTCGCCGCCAGCCTGAAGGGCCGCGCGCTCGAGACCGTGCGCCTGGTGTCCACGCCCACGCTCGCCATCGGCGTGCTGCCCGAGGCCATGACCCTGTGGCGCCGCGACTTCGCCGAGACCCGCTGCGAACTGGCCACCCACCACACCAGCGAAATCGTGAACGCCCTGCGCCTGGGCGAAGCCGATCTCGCCCTGTCGTTGCAGGACCCGCGCCACCCCGGCATCGTCGCCGAACCCATCGCGCAAGGCATGCTGACCGTGATGGCGCCGGCCGGCACCTGGACCGAGGCCGAATGCACCCAGCCGATCGGCGCCGAAGGTCTCACGGGAGAACTGATCGGCCTGGCCGACAACGACCCGCTCGGCGAAATCGTGGTGGCCGCCTGCGAGGCCCAGGGCGTGCAGCCGATTTTCCGCACCGTGGTCCAGACCTACCAGATCGCGCGTTCGCTGGTCGAAGCCGGCGCCGGCACCGCCGTGTTGGACCCGTTCACGGCGGCCTCGGCCGCGCCCGGCAAGGTGCAGCGCCGCCAGTGGGCGCCGGCAATGCCAGTGCAGATGTATCTGCTCTCGGCCAGCCACGCCCCGCTGTCGCACGGCGCGCGCGAACTGGCCAACTGCATCGCCGCCACCGCGCGCGCCTGTCTCGCACGGGGAAGTGCATGAGTCTCGTTCCCGGCGCAATGCTTGCCAGCGAAGACATCGCCGCCAGCCCTGAATTCCGGCACCTGTCGTCGATCGCGGGTATCGAGGTCGACCTGCGCTACGCCAGCGCCAACAACTTCGTCGGCCGCGACTTGTATTCGCCCTACGACTGCGCCTGGCTGCACCGCGACGCCGCCGCGGCGCTGGAACGGGCCGTGGCCTGGCTGGCCGAACACGCGCCCGGCCACACGGCCCTGGTGCTCGACGCCCTGCGCCCGCAGCGCGTGCAGCAGCAGCTGTGGGACGCGCTGGCCGGCACCGGCCTGCAGATGTACCTGGCCGACCCGGCGCGCGGCTCGATCCACTCGTATGGCATGGCGCTGGACATCACCCTCCTCGACCCCGAGGGCCGCGAGCTCGACATGGGCACCGGCTTCGACGACATGGCGAATTTGTCGCATCCGGCGCTGGAAGAGGGGTTCCTGCTCACGGGCGAATTGAGCGATGGGCAGGTGGCGAACCGCCGGCTGCTGCGCGAGGCCATGTTCCAGGCGGGCTTCCTGGGCATACGCACCGAGTGGTGGCATTTCGATTGCGGCGATCGCGAGCTGGTGCGGTCGACTTTTCGGCGTGTGATGTGATGTGGCGGCATATTTGGCTGTGAAACCGCGTGGGCACGAGTGCCCACCCTACGACTACGACGCACGCCACCCCGCACCGCCCCCGCACACTTGAGCTTTCTCATCCTTCCCCGGCATCGCGCCCGGAGAATCGTTACGTACCGACGGAAGACTTGGCGCCCCCGCTTGACGCTCGAGGCCGCTTCTTCCGCATAAACGATTCTCAACGGACAAGAGAGGTGCGTAATGAAAGCTTCGATGATGGCCGCCACCCTGGCCGTGGTGGCCGCGCTGGCGGGGTGCAGCACCGGCGGCGGCAAGCTGTTCGCGGCGCGCGACCGCACGGTCGAGTACATCCGCGTGTTCGACATCAAGACCGAGGCGGCCGGCCCGGCGGTCACGCGCGCCGCCAGCGAGGGCATCAGCCGCAACATCCACAACGCCACCCTGGCCACCCCGGTGCCCGAGACCGCCGAGGTGCAGGACCAGCCGGGCCGCTTCCAGCTGGCCGACCCCGCCGGTGCGCCGCCGGGCACGGCGCCCGCGCGCGGCCCCAGCTGCAACGGCGCCAGCTGGACGGCCAGGGCCACGCCCGACGTGCGCGGCAGCCAGGACATGCAGATCGTCGCCTGCCTCTTCCCCTACAAGGGCGGCTACCACCTCGACACCTACGCCGCCTTCACCAAGCAGGAAGGCGGCTGGCTGGAATGGCCGCGCCGCGCCTATGGCTACGTGCTCGGCACGCCCGACAAGTACGCGGAAAAGACCATGCTCGACATCGTGCGCACCATCCGCGCCAGCACCAACGCCCAGGTGGCGCTGGTCGAAGCGCGGCCCGACGTGGCCGGTACCCCTTGGCTTGAACCGGCCGGCGTGGCGCCGCGCAGCAGCCAGCCCGCAAAGCCTTGATGGGTGACATATTCTTTCAAACGAGGGCGGCCAATGAAGTAATCTTTCACAGCCTGTCGGCCTAGTCGACCACCATGGTCTTCGCCTCCGGATCGGTCATGCGTAAAAAGCGCACGACCGAATCGGTGGTCACGGTATCGATCTGGCCGGCCATGCGGCGCTCGAAGGGGTGGTCGTCGAAGGCCACGTTGGCGCGGAACATGCGCCCGCCCAGGCGGGTGGCCGCCGGCACGTCCACCGTCAGCGGCTGGAAGCGCAGCGAACGCATCCAGGACTGGGCTTCGGCCCGGGTTTCCACCTGCCCCGGCGGCGCCATGGCGGCGGCCAGGGATTCGAGCACCCACTGGTTCGAGTTCTGGTACTTGGTTGCGTACACGTAGGACAGCATGTTGTAGTGCGGCTCATGCATGCGCAGCGGCGTGCGCGTGGCGAACAATTGCGCGATGCGTTCCTGCGCGGCCGGGCCGGGAATCACCAGCTGGGCTTCGTGGCGGTACAAGTCGGTGAGGAAGAAATTGCCCATGCCCTCGTGGTAGATCGCGGAGGAGGCCGTGCCGCAGTCGTTCAGCTCATGCACGACGGTCCAGCGGCCGGCCGGATGGTCGCGCACGGCCACGCCCATGTGCGAGTAGCGCAGGCGGTAGCGGCTCAGGTCCTGGCCGGCGCGCGAGACCAGCGCCACCCTGGCGCCGCTGGCGTCGAGCGCCTGCACGGTGCGCTGGGCCAGGTCCATCGACATCACGACCTCGTTGGCCGTGAGGGGCTTGTCCGCGCAGGCCTGGCCGGCCTGGGCGGGCAGGGCAAGAGCCAGGGTGGCGGCGCATGCCGTGGCCGCTGTTGCGGCAAACGAAAGGCGGCGCATCTCAGCTCACCCGCGCGTGGTGCAGCAAGGCCTTGCCCACTTCGTTCGGAATGAAGGCAATCGCCTTGCCCGACAAGACCAGCACATGGCCGGTGGAGGCCGTCACCACTTCAACCGCGGTGCCGGCCGCCACCGACAAGCCGCCCGCTACCGCGCCCGACAGGCGCAGCGTGGCGCGGCTGCCGTCGGCCAGGCTTTCGACCACCACCTCGAGCCCGTCGCCGACGGTCTTGACGCTGGCCACGACCAGGCTGCCGGCAGCCGCCACGCTCAGCACGGAACCAAACACGACCACGCCGGAGAGGTTGGCGCTGGCTTGCGAGGGGGTGGATTGGCCGGCCGCCGACGCCGGAGCGCAGGCAAGGCCGAAGAGGGAAGCGAACAGGGAAGCAAGCAAGACACGTTTCATGGGGTGCTCCTTTGATCAGGTGCAGCCATCATCGTGATATTGCGCCCGCAGGCCAAGCTGGGCCTGCGGAGTATTATTTTATTGGCGGAAACGTATCGTTCGGTGATACCGCTTGCCCGGCAGGCAAGCCGGGTGGCGCCGGCTGCGCGCCCGACCTCGCCACCCAGTCCACCAGGGCATCGACCACGGCCCGCCCGCGCCCTTCACCGGCACGCTCGTCGTTGACCATGGCGACCACCACGTTCTGCACGCCGCCCGCATCCGGCACATAGCCGGCCAGCGCCACCACGTTGCGCAGCGTGCCCGTCTTCAGGCGTGCGCGGCCGGCAGCGGGGCTGCCTTGCAGGCGGCGGCGCATGGTGCCGTCGACAGCCACGATCGGCATGCTGGCCTGGAATTCCGGCGCCCAGTTGCTGCGCAGCCCGGCTTGCAGCAGCCCACCCATCTGCAGCGGGCTGATGCGCTCGATGCGCGACAGGCCGGAACCGTTCTCGATCACGAAGCCGCTGTCGTCGATGCCGCGCGCGCGCATCCAGTTGCGCACGACCTGGTCGGCGCGGGTATACGTGCTTTGCCCCGGCACGGGCGGCAGCGGACGGCTACCCAGCACCGGGTCGGCTTCCAGCGCGCCCAGGCTCAGGAACAGGGTACGCGCCAGCGCATTGTCCGAGGGTTTGTTGGTATCGCGCACCACTTCCGGCAGGGCGCGCGCCGTGTGCAGGGCCAGCAGACGGGCATCGGGTGGGGCGATGCCTTCGAGCGTCTTGCCATCGAGCTTGCCGCCAAGCTGTTTCCACTTCATGCGGAACAAGCCGCCGACGTAATCGTCGCGGTCGACCACGTTGATGCTGTTGGTCCGGGTACAGTTCTTCGGGAAAGTACCGCGCAAGACCAGCTTGATGCGGCCGTCCGCGCCCTTCACCGCTTCCGGCAGTTTCCAGCCGTTTTCCCACTTCGCACAGTCGACGTCGACCAGGCTCATCTCCGACACCACGCGCACGCCTTCCAGCGCGGGCGACATGTCCAGCTGCAAGCGCTTGCCGTCCGAGCGCATGTCGATCTGCAGCATGTTCTTGTTGACCAGCAGCGCATCGGGAATCACGTTGTAATAGGCTTCGGGCGACTCGTCGAAGGGCGGCAGGCCGACATCGGTGCGCGCCGGATTGAACAGCGAGCGGTCCAGCAGCACATTGCCCGCGATGCGCTGGATGCCGGACAGCTGCAGCGCACGCAGCATGTTCTCCAGCGCTTCGCCCGAGAAATCGGCATCGGCCCCGCCGCGCAGCACCAAGTCGCCCTTCAGCACGCCATCCTTCACCTCGCCATTGCCCAGCAGTTCGGTGCGGCCGCGGAATACCGGTCCCAATTGCTCCAGGCTGACCAGGGTCGTCACCAGCTTCATAGTCGAGGCCGGCTGCATGGGCCGGTCGGCGCCGTGGGCCAGTACCACCTGGTCGCCGCGCAGCACCAGCACGCTCAGCGAGGCGGGCGCGATGCCGTTCGCCGCCAGCAGCGTCATCACCGGCTCCGGCAAATTGCCGGCCAGCTGCTGCATGCCGGCAGGCGGCTGTGCCAAGCCCGTGGGTGCCTGCAACTGGGCGTGGGCGGGCAGGCAGGCGGCGAGCGCGGTGGCGAGGGCAATGGCATGGCGGCGCAACATGGGCATCCTTAACCGAAGAAGAGGTAGGCGACGAAGATGGCGGCAATCACGCCGGCCAGGTCGGCCAGCAGGCCGCAGGAAATCGCATAGCGCGTCTTGCGGATGCCCACCGAGCCGAAGTACAGGGCCACGATGTAGAAGGTGGTGTCGGCCGAGCCCTGGAAGATGCAGGCCAGGCGCCCGACGAAGGAATCCGGCCCATAGGTGGTCATGGTGTCGATCATCAGGGCGCGCGAGCCGCTGCCCGAGAGCGGTTTCATGAGCGCGGTCGGCAGGGCCGGGATGAACTCCGTGTTCACGCCCAGCTGCACGAACACCCACTCGAAGCCGCGCACCACGAAGTCGAGGATGCCGGCATTCCGGACCACGCCGATGGCCACCAGCATGCCGACCAGGTAGGGAATGATGGTGATCGAGGTCTGGATGCCGCCTTTCGCGCCTTCGATGAACGCCTCGTACACGTTCACCTTCTTGCGCAGCGCGCCGACCATGAAGATGACGATGATCGAGAACAGGATCAAATTGGCGGCGATGGTCGACACCAGCTGGATCTGTTCCTTGTCCAGGTAATTGCTGAAGTAATAGATCATGGCGCCGATCGCCAGCGTCATGCCGCCGATCCAGCCGCCCAGCACCGGGTCGAACAGATTGATGCGCTGGCGGATGCCGACCACGATGATGCCGGCCATGGTGGCGACATAGGTCGCGATCAGGCAGGGAATGAAGATGTCGGCCGGATTCGCCGCACCCAGGATGGCGCGCTGGGCCATGATGGCGAGCGGAATTAGGGTCAGGCCCGAGGTGTGCAGCACCAGGAACATGATCTGGGCGTTGCTGGCCGTGTCCTTGTCCGGGTTCAAGGTTTGCAGGCTTTCCATCGCCTTCAGGCCGAAAGGCGTGGCGGCGTTGTCCAGGCCGAGCAGGTTGGCCGAGAAATTCATCACCATGTGGCCGTTGGCCGGGTGGTCTTTTGGCACTTCCGGGAAGATGCGCGAGAAGAAGGGCGCGATGAAGCGCGCCAGCACATTGATGGCGCCGGCCTTTTCGCCGATGTTCATAATGCCCAGCCACAGGGTCATGACGCCGGCCAGCGGCAGGGCGATGTCCATCACCGCCATCTTGGCCGAGGTAAAGGTGCCGTCGACGATGCGCTTGAAGATTTCTGTATCGCCAAGAAAGAGCCACTGCGCCAGTGCTGCAACGAAGCCAACGAGGAAGAAACCGGTCCAGATGTAATTTAATGCCATGTTCAGTCCGAAAGGGCGGGCGGGGCCGCCGCGCGTTCACGAGCCGCGCATGAGACGTCACGGCATTCTGCGCACGATTGTGCAGCGGAGAGTATAGGCGCACAGCAAGCTGCAAGGATGAAAGAATGCAGCCGCGCCATGCACAAAAGTTATGGTGGCGGTGCATCGTTAGCGGTAACCGTACGGTGGGGGCTTAGAGGCCGGGGGCCTCTAAGCCGAAGTGCCCACGCGGAACGATGATCATGGTTGGCGCCGGTTTGATCGCGCATCATGTATCCCGGCAGCGCATCTAAAAAGCGTCTCGCTACCCTCTGTATTCATGGTTGAGCCGCGGAGCGAATCGCCTTAGCCGCAGGTGAAAGGTGGCGCACGTAACCGCGTGGGCACGGGGTGCCCACCGTACGGTCATCCCCACGGCTTCGATGGCTGAGCGGGCCATGCACCCACCACCGGCTTCGTTTGCGTCATCCAACCACCGCGCCTATGATACGCAACGCTCAACCAGGACATGCACAAATGACACTACGCTCCGCCCTGCCCGCGCTGCTGCTCGCCTCCGGCGTCCTTGCTTTCCCCGCCGCAGCCCAGGCGCCATCGACCCCGGCTCCGGAAAAAGTCCTGCGCATGTTCCTGTCCACCAGCGAAACCGGCCTCGACCCTGCCGCCGCTTCCGACATCGCGACCTTGTCCCTGCTGGAAAACATCTTCGACCCCCTGCTGCGCTACGACTACCTGGCGCGCCCGGTGCAATTGCGCCCGAACACCGCCACAGCGATGCCCGAGATCAGCAAGGACGGCCGCACCTACACCTTCCGCATCCGCCCCGGCATCCATTTCACCGACGACCCCGCCTTCAAGGGCGGCAAGCGCGAAATGACCGCGCAGGACTACGTCTACAGCATCAAGCGCCTCTACGACCCGACCCTGAAATCCCCCTGGTCCTACATGTTCGACGGCAAGATCGAAGGCGACGAAGCGCTGAAGAACAATTTCAACATCGATACCCCCGTCAGCGGCCTGCAAGCCCTCGACCGCCACACCCTGCGCATCCGCCTGAAAGAACCCGACAACAACTTCCTGTTCTACATGGCGACGCCCGCATCCGGCGTCGTCGCGCGCGAAGTCATCGACGCCTACCCCGGCCAGGCCGGCAACCACCCGATCGGCACCGGCCCCTTCCTCGTAAAAGAATGGAAACGCAGCGACCGCATCGTCCTGCAAGCCAATCCCTACTCGAGCGCCGTCTTCCACACCACGGGAAGCAATGACCCCGAAGCACAAGCCATCGCCAAAGCACTCGAGGGCAAGCGCCTGCCGCGCGTCGACCGCGTCGAAGTCAAGATCGCCGAGGAATTCCAGGGCCGCATGCTCGGCTTCCTGAACGGCGAATACGATTACCTCGAGCAGGTGCCCGAATCGATGACCGACATGGTGATTCGCAACGGCGCGCTGAAACCGGACTTGCAGGCGCGCGGCATGCAGCTGTCGCGCTTTCCGGTGCTGCAGACCTATTACATGTGGATGAACATGAACGACCCGGTCGTCGGCGGCTACGGCAAGGACCGGATCGCCCTGCGCCGCGCGATTTCGCTCGCCTACAACAATGCCGAGGACATCGCGCTGCTGAAGAAAGGTTTCGCGATCAAGGCCGAATCGCCCTTGCCGCCGAACGTGCTCGGCTACGACCCGGCCTACCGCAGCCCGGTGCCCTACGACCCGGCGCTGGCGAACGCCCTGCTCGACCGCCACGGCTACGGCAAGCGCGACGCCGAGGGCTTCCGGACCGCGCCCGGCGGCAAGCCGCTGACCCTCACCATGCACAGCGAAGCGACGGTCGGCGGCCGCCTGCGCGACGAGCTGTGGCGCAAATGCCTGAACGCGATCGGCCTGCGCGTGGTGTTCAGGTCGGACAAGAAAACCGAGATCATCAAGGCTTCGCGCCTGGGCAAGGTGACGATGTTCGAAAGTAACTGGATCGCCGACTTCCCCGACGGCGACAATTTCTACCAGCTGCTGTACGGCCCGAATGCCGGCCGCGCCAACTATGCGCGCTTCAACCTGCCGGCCTACAACACCCGCTATGAGCAGGCGCGCCAGCTGCGCGACGGCCCGGCGCGCCAACGGCTGTATTTCGAGATGAACCAGCTGATCCACGCCTACAACCCCTGGGTGCCGCTGACCCATGTGCTGTCGGCTGATATCCGCCAGCCGTGGCTAAAAAACTACAAGCGCCACCCCGTCGAATTCACCAACTGGCGTTACCTGGACCTTGATGTTGCGCAAAGAGCACGCTCCTCGCGCCAGCGCCACTAGGAGATAGTCAATTTCCAACTATAAACATTCCTGGAAGTTATACTTCCCGGCGCTTATTTCATTGGCGACGCCGAAATAAACCGGCTTACCCTCGAATCAAACCATAACGGAATGCCAAGAACTTGCCTGCCAATCAGGATGGGCCTTTGGACATGACGACGGAATAACTGCCGGCCCTGCGCCCGGCCCGAACTGCCCCATATCCCAGGAGAGACGCGTGAAAGTAAAGAAGCTAGCCCATCTGATTGCCCTGATCGGCGTCGTCAGCCCGGCGGTCGCACAGGAAGTGCAATCGCCTCCGATGGCACGCGTGGAGATCACCGGTTCCAGCATCAAGCGCATCGCCAAGGAAGGCGCGCTGCCGGTGCAGGTGATCACCTTCGACCAGATCGAAAAGCAGGGCATCAACAGCACCGAGGAACTGGTGCGCACGATCTCGGCCAACGGTACGGGCGCCGACAACATGACCTCGGGTAATAACGTGTTCGGCGCCGATGCCGACCGCGTCAGCGGCGGCGCATCCTTCGCCTCGCTGCGCGGCCTGGGCCCGAACAGCACCCTGGTGCTGCTCAACGGCCGCCGCATCGCCACCCACGGCGGCAGCGGCAAGGCGGTCGACCTGAACTCGATCCCGCTGGCGGCGATTTCCCGCGTCGAGATCCTGAAGGACGGCGCCTCGGCCATCTACGGTACCGACGCCGTCGGCGGCGTGGTCAACTTCATCCTGAAGACCGATTACCAGGGCGTCGAAGCGAGCGCCAACGTGAACGCCACCGAAGCCGGCGGCGGCCTGACCCGCCGCGCCTCGCTGCTGGCCGGCAAGGGCAGCCTCGAGAACGAGGGCTACAACGTCATGGCGTCGCTGACGGTCGACAAGAACAACATGCTGCACTCGCACCAGCGCGACTTCGCGAATGGCTTCCAGCCCACGCGCGGCCTGTCGCCGGACACCACCGGCACCCCGTTCGCCAACCAGCTGAGCGGCGCCGGCACCGCCCTGGGCGCCAACTTCCAGATGCCGGGCGACGCCACCCGCTACCTGCAGGCCAGCCTGCTGAGCCTGCAAGGCAAGTGCGACACGATTCCCTGGATGTCGCAATACCAGAGCCAGCTCTGGCCTGACGTCACCCCGGTCACCCGCAGCCGCTATTCCTGCGCCTACGACTACGGCGCCGACTACGTGATGGCGCCGCCGGTCGAGCGCGCCAACGCCCTGCTGCGCGGCGCCTTCCAGATCGCGCCGGGCCACCGCATGTTCGTCGAAGCCCTGGCTTCGCGCTCGGAGGTGACCTCGATCCTGACCCCGATGCAGATCTCGACCTCGCTGGCCACGGGCAGCGCCTACCCGGTCGGCGGCGCCTATTACCAGGATTTGTCGCCCTACATCGCCAGCTACAACAAGAACCTGCCGATCATCTACAAGTGGCGCGCCGCCGACTTCGGCAACCGCACGATGGACAACACCACCGAGGGCGCGCGCCTGCTGGTGGGCCTGGAAGGCACGCTCGGCAAGTACGACTACAAGCTCGGCCTGTCGCGCGCGATCAGCAAGACCCAGACCACGCTGACCGACGGCTACGCCTTCACCACGCCGATGTACCAGGCGCTGGGCACCGGCCTGATCAACCCGTGGCTGCAGCCTGGCCAGAGCCAGACGCCGGAAGCGATGGCACTGATCGAATCGACCAAGTTCCGCGGTGACTTGCAGCACGGCCGCACCACCCTGACCCAGCTCGACGGCTCGGTGTCGGGCGAGATCTGGAACCTGCCGGCCGGCCCGGTTGCCGCCGCGGTCGGCTTCGATTTGCGCCGCGAAGGCTATGCCTATGGCCAGGACGCCGACGCCACCATCGTCTGGCAAGCGCCGGGCAATGCCGCCCTGAAAGCGGCCGAGCGCGACATCAAGGCCGTGTACGCCGAGCTGATCGTGCCGGTCATCAAGGACCTGGAAGTGCAGCTGGCCGTGCGCCGCGACCACTACAGCGTGATCGGCGCCACCACCAATCCGAAGG
>Ga0308160_10000536_pt1 | contig 71116 bp, 57 predicted proteins | sample PhyFR1_FD_201036 | JGI IMG/M metagenome (GOLD analysis project Ga0308160, IMG submission 201036) | Phyllosphere microbial communities from UC Gill Tract Community Farm, Albany, California, United States - DLSLF.R1 | ecosystem: Host-associated > Plants > Phyllosphere > Unclassified | place: USA... | reverse complement strand
GGCAGATCGCATCGTCGTTCGGGGTGTTCACCGCGCAGTTCGCGATGCGCACGTTGCGGCAGCAGTCGATGTCGAAGCCGTCGCGGTCGGTGTCGACCATCAGGTTGTCGATGACCAGGTTGTCGACGCCGGTGGCAAGCACGGCGAAGTGGCCGCATTTCAGCATCGAGAAATCGCGCAGTTGCACGTTGCGACAATTCTTGAGCGCGATCGCCTTGTTGCCCTTGGCGGCCATCTCGGCGCCGAACGTCATTCCCTTTCTTGCCCGCTCGCCCATCGGGTCGGCGCCCTTCAGGGACGACGGCATGTCGCCCGCCTTCAGTGGCCGGTTGGCGCCGGGACCGGAGCGGGTCAGGCCGCGGCCCCAGATGCGGCCCGGTCCCAGGATCGCCACGTTTTCCAGGCCCTCGCCCCAGAGCAGGCTGTTGTGCCAGTGGCTGTGGCCGAAGTCCTGGTAGGCGTCCCATGGATTCTGTTCGGCCTCGTCGTAGCGGCCCTTGTCGACCGCCGGGTCGGCGGCGACGATCACGCTGCCGGCATCCAGGTACAGCGCGACGTTGCTGCGCAGGCGGATCGAGAAGCTGAGGTAGCGCCCGGCCGGGAACCATACCGTGCCGCCGCCGGCCGCGCTGGCAGCGGCGATGGCGGCGTTGATGGCATCGGTGTCGAGAGTAGTGCCGTCGCCGCGGGCGCCGTGGGCACGGACGTCGAAGCCAGCTTGCGGCGGGGCCGCCCCCGACGGCAGGGACAGGGCGCCGGCGGCAGTCGCGCCGAGGGCGGTGAGGATACGCTGGAGCGCGCGGCGGCGGACGGGTTGGAATCGGATCATGCGCGCTACATTAGCATCCGTGCGCTGCCCTGCGTGCGCAACTTGTTGAGCGATGCGCGCGCCCTGTCGCTCAGTGGGCGGGCGCGCTGTTCTTCAGGTGCTGGATCGCCAGCACGTCGCCCTTGTCGGCCGACTGGCGGTACCAGCCCAGCGCTTCGCCGGCATCCGGCGGCATTCCGTCGCCCTTGTCGTAACGCCTGGCCAGCTCGAACATCGCGTGCGCGTGCCCCTGTTCCGCGGCGCTGCGCAGCCCGGCCAGCGCGGCCTCGCGCTCGGCGTCGGTCTGCGCCGTGGCCGCATACAGCAGGCTCAGATGGTAGAGCGCGCCGGCGTCGCCCGCTTCGGCCAGTGTCAACGCGTCGCGCTTGGCGCGGTTCATGCCCTGGTCGCCGTCGATCCACCATTTATAAGCGACCGGCACCCACTGCTCGACCGGCTCGCCGTTCCTGCGCGCGGGTTTGAACACGCACTTCGACAAGGCATCCCTTGCTGCCGTGTCGAGCGCGGGGTGGCCGCTGGAATTCAGCACCACCGTATCGCCCACGCTGCCGTCGGTACGGATCAGGAAGCCGAGCAGGGTGATGCCCTCTTCCATATTGCGCAGCGACGCGCGCGGGTATGCCGGCTTGGCGCAGCCGGCGGCGCCGGCGTGGAACGGCGCCCATGCCAGCACGGCAGCAAGCAGCAGGGAATGGACACGGTAAGGCATGGCGGCTCCGGAAATTACTCAGGCCGGAACGACAGCTTGTCGATCTTGCCGGCCTGGTCGAACGTCACCCCGATCAGCAGGCGCTCGTCGGGATAAATAAAGCGGTAGCGATAGACGCGCTGCTCGCCATCGGCCTTGCGCTCGAGCAGCTCGACCGCACGCACTGTGCCCAGGTCTGCCATATGCTCGCTCAGGGATTGCAGCCGTGGCGGCGAAAAGAGCGCCGCCGCCTTGTCGCTGAGTACTTCCGCGGGCACGCTGCCTTTTGCCATCTGGCTGACGACTGCACGCAGCTTTGCCGTAACCTCGGGCTCGCTGTCGGCGATCGCTTTCGCAAGGGGAATTTCAAGGGCGGGCACGTAATGCCTGGCCACGAGATTGGCCAGCTTGGCGGGGCGCGCCGCAGCGCTGTTCGCCAGCACGATGACGGTCAGTTTATCGTCGACATAGCGCTCGATCGCGGTCTTGAAACCTTGCCAGGCGCCGCCATGCGAGATGGTGCGGTGACCGTTGACCGGCGACAGGTCCCAGCCGTAGCCGTACGGGGCGGTGCTGCCGTCGTTGAGCGTGACCGGGGTCCAACTGGCCGTGCGGATTTTCTCGGTCAGGATGGTTTTGCGGTCCAGGGCCATGTCCCACAGCGCCAGGTCATGCGCTGTCAGATACAGGCTGCCGTCGGCCGTGGTATTGAGCTTGGGCGAGACCCACGACTGGTTTTTTAGCTGCCCTTTCACCCATTCGTAGCCTGCCGCACGATGCGGCACGATGTCGCTTTCGCTGATGATGCGGGTGCCCATGCCCAGCGGCTTGAAGATACGCTCTTGTAACTGGTCGCCGTAGAAGGCACCGCCTGCCTTGTTGCAGATGAACCCCAACAAGTGGTAGCCCATGTTGCTGTAGGCCCAGCGCTCGCCCGGCGCGAACAGCACCGGTATGCCGGCCTCCAGCGCGACGAGTTCATCGTCCGAGTAATCCTTGCGGAAGTCCAGCACTTCATAAGGATCGCCCAGGCCCGAGGTATGGGTCAGCAAGTGGCGGATCGTGATCCCGTCCCAGGCCTTGGGCGTGTTGGCCAGGTGGCGCGAGATGGGATCGTCGAGCTTGAGCTTGCCATCCTCGACCAGCAGCATGACGAGCGCCGCCGTGAACATCTTCCCGATCGAGCCGGATTGGAATGTCGTCTCGGGCGTGACCGGCACACCGTGTTCGACGTTGGCCAGGCCATAGCCTTTTTCCTTGACGATCCTGCCGTTCTGCACCACCACGACACTCACACCGGGAATATGCTCGCGCTTCATTTCCTGCAGCATCGCATTGTCGAGCGGATCGGCGAAGGCGCTGCTGCAGATGATCGAGGCGAGGAGAACGAGGGTGCGAGGCGGCATGCGGGTGCTCAGGTGATGGCGGTGACCGCTTATTATAGAAGCCATTGCCAGCCGAAAATGCTCGGATTATCACGCTGCCGCGGCAAGCCATCGGCCCCGTGGATGCTCAGAACTTCTCTGCAGCCGCCGGCCCGCTCAGTGGCTTGACCTGAATGTTCCGGTAGTAGGCTTCCGCACCCTCGGACTGGATCGAGAACTTGCCGCGCGCGAGCGGCACCACCTTGCCATCCACGCGCTGGCGCGAGTTCTCGACTCGCAGCACTTCATGGCCGTTGACGATGTGGATCAGGGTCTTGCCGTCGGCAATGACTTCCATCGTGTTCCACTCGCCCGACGGTTTTTCGTAATTGCCGCGCTTGAGGATACGCGCGGCGAGACCGGTGCGCAGCGGCAGCGCCGGGTCGTAGCGGTAGAACTTCCAGTCGCCCTGGTTGGCATCGCCGACGTGGGCATCGACCGTCACCCCGTCCAGGCTGTGGTAGTCGGCGCAATCGCCTTCCTGCAGCTGGAATTCGTGGCTGCGCATCCAGTGGCCGCTCTGGGCACCCTCGGGACCCACCGCGTAGTACAGCAGGCCGCTGTCGCGCGGCGCCTCCAGGCGCGGGAACCATTTCTTGGTGCCCCACTTGAACTCGAACTTGAGGTGAAAGTTCTCGTACTCGCCCAGTGTAGACACCGCGCCCCACTCTTCGCCGGACACCCGCAGCATGCCGTCGACCACCGAGAACACCCCGCGCGGATCCTGGTCGAGGCCACGCACCGAAGTCGGCGCCTTCATGTTCTCCGACGTCGGCTGCATGCTGATCCAGGTGCGCCAGCCGCTCAGGTCCTTGCCGTTGAAGAGCTGGGTCCAGCCCGGCTCGGCAGCTTGCAGGGGCAGGTGCAGTGCCAGGACGGCGCCCAGCAGGGTAGCGTGGCAACGGCGGCGGAAGCGGTTCATGGGGTGTCTCCTTGTGGGGGGTGAATGGTCGGCTGACTCATCTGCGTGAGCGCATGCAATCTAGCACGCAGGATTTGTGAGCGCTACCATCCAAGACCAGCTTGCCGATTTCGTTATAAATTTTTCCGAATTTTTAACACTTAGGATGTTTTCCTGGTGCTAATATCGCCACATAAATAGTTGTACTTATAAAGCAGGAGACACAAGGTGAGCACAATCGTGATCGGCAGGGGCATGGTCGTCGCCCATGGTCCGGACAACGAACGCCGCAGCGATCAGCAGCGCCCGCGGCCGCCGCGCCCGGTCCGGCCGCAGCGGGCAGATGCGCCGCTGCGCAGGCCGGCGCCGGCGCACCAGGCCTGCGCCGACTTCTACACCGAGCATGGCATCTCGACCCCGAGCGCCCTGTTCGACACCTTGTCCGACACCTATTATTTCGCCAAGAACCGCGACGGCCAGTTCGTCTGGGGCAACCGCCTGCTGCAGGAACAGCACGCGCTGGCCGACGTCAAGGACATCATCGGCCGCACCGACCACGATTTCTTCCGGCGCGACATCGCCGACCGCATCCGCGCCGACGACCTGGCGGTGATCGAGACCGGCGTCACGGTCCACAACAAGCTGGAAGTGATCGACGGCGGCAACGGCGTGCTGACCTGGCTGTTCACGACCAAGGCGCCGCTGCGCAATTGCCAGGGCGAGATCGTCGGCATCGAGGGCTTTTCGCGCGATGCGCGGCGCTCGCAGGACACCATCGCGCCCTTCCACGAATTCAAGGCCTGCATCGAGTACCTGCAGGCGCACCTGACCGAGAACATCGCGATCGAGCACCTGGCGCGGCTGTCGTGCATGTCGCTGTCGACCTTCGAACGCCGCTTCAAGCAGCATTTTTCGCTCACGCCCAAGCAGTACATCCTGCACCTGAAGGTCCACGAAGCCTGCCGCCTGCTGCCGACCGCCGGCAGCATCGCGCGGGTGGCGCTGGACACCGGCTTCGGCGGCCAGAGTTATTTCACCAAGCAGTTCCGCAGCGTGGTGGGAATCACGCCCAAACAGTACCTGATGTCGCTGGCACGCGCGCGCTAGACGTCGCGGCCGGCTCCCATTGTCTTCTTTGGAGAGAGAAGCATGCAACAGAATCGAGATCGCGCCGGCCATGCACCGGCGCAGCCCGACCATGCACGCCGCACCGCCCTGATGCGCATCGGCGCGCTGTGCGGCCTAGCCGGCCTGGGCGACCTGGGCCTGCTGGCCGATGCGCTGGCAGCCGCCCCCGCTGCCGGCAAACCCGCCGCCGCCCCCGAGTTCCTGAGCCCGGCCGAGCTGCAGCTCACCGGCGTCCTCGCCGACCTGGTGATCCCGCGTACCGATACCCCTGGCGCGCTCGACGTCGGCGCCCACCGCACGGTCGACCACCTGCTGGCGGTATGTGCCGAAGCGCCGGCGCAGGCCGCCTACAAGGCCGGGCTGGCGCGCATCGACGCCGCTGCCCGCGCGGGCGGCGGCAAACCCTTCATAGCGCTGCCGCCGGCACGCCAGGTCGCGCTGCTGCAGGCGCTGGACGCCGGCAGCGCGCCGTTCGGGCCGGCGGACCAGGGCTTTTTCCGCCAGCTGAAAGGCTATGTCGCCTTTGCCTACTACACCTCGGAAGCCGGCGCCTCGCAGGAACTGGCCTACCTGCCCGTCCCGGGCGGCTTCAAGGGCGACGTCAAGGTCAGCCCCTCGACCCACGCATGGGCCATCTAGCCTTGGCCACCTGAAGGAACGCACATGAATGCCCCCGCATCGTTCTACATCAAAAGCACCCCGGAGCGCTTCGACGCCATCGTCGTCGGCTCCGGCATCACCGGCGGCTGGGCCGCCAAGGAACTCACCGAGCGCGGTCTCAAGACCCTGATGATCGAGCGCGGCCGCCCGGTCGAACACGGCGTCGACTACATCGGCGAGAACCGCGACCCCTGGACCATGCCGAACCGTGGCAAGGTCGACGCCAAGGTCGCCGAGGAACAGTTCTCGATCCAGCGCCAGTGCTACGCCTTCGACGAGCACACCAAGCAGTTCTTCAACAACGACCGCGACATGCCCTACTCCACCCCGGACGGCCGCCCGTTCAGCTGGATCCGCGGCAACCAGATGGGCGGCAAGTCGCTGATGTGGGCACGCCAGTCCTACCGCTGGAGCGACCTCGATTTCGAGGCCAACCTGAAGGACGGCCACGGCGTCGACTGGCCGATCCGCTACGCCGACCTGGCGCCCTGGTACAGCCACGTCGAACGCCACGTCGGCATCAGCGGCAACCGCGACGGCCTGGCCGTGCTGCCCGACGGCGAATTCCTGAAGCCCTTCGAATTCAACGCCGTGGAAGCGGCGCTGAAGCAGAAGTTCGACGCCAAGTATGCGCCGGCGCGCATGATCATCGGCCGTACCGCCAACCTGAACACCGCCGGCGAACAGCATCTGGCTCAGGGCCGGGCACCGTGCCAGGCACGCAGCCAGTGCCATCGCGGCTGCTCGTTCGGGGCCTATTTCTCGACCCAGAGCTCGACGCTGCCGGCGGCACTGAAGACCGGACGCCTGCGCATCGCCACCGACAGCATCGTGCACAGCGTGCTGTACGACCCGAAGACCAACCGCGCCACTGGCGTGCGCGTGATCGACGCCGAAACGATGGAGACGCGCGAGTACCATGCGCGCGTGGTGATCCTGTGCGCCTCGACGCTGGGGTCCACCGCGGTGCTGCTGAACTCGACGTCCGAAGCCTTCCCCAACGGCCTGGCCAATTCCTCGGGCGCGCTCGGGCACTACCTGACCGACCACCTGTGGTCGGCCGGCGCCGACGGCCGCGTCGAGGGCTTCGACGACCATTATTATCAGGGACGGCGCCCGACCGGGACCTACATTCCGCGTTTCCGCAACGTGGTCGACAAGCACCCGGACTTCGTGCGCGGCTATGCGCTGGCCGGCGGCGCGTCGCGCGAGGGCTGGCAATCGGCGGCCTGGAAGCCCGGCTTCGGCAAGGACTACAAGGCCATGATCCGCAAGCCCGGCCCGTGGCGCTTCAGCCTGGGCGGCCAGGGCGAAATGCTGCCGCGCTACGAGAACAGCATCAGCCTGCATCCAACCAAGAAGGACAAATGGGGCATGCCGCTGCTGCACGTCGACGTCACCCACGGCGACAACGACCGCAAGATGCGCAAGGACATGGCCGACAGCGCCGGCAACATCCTCGAATACCTGGGCCTGAAGGACGTCAAGACCAAGATGGCGACCGAGACCGAGTATCCGCCGGGGCTGGCGATCCACGAGATGGGCACCGCGCGCATGGGTCGCGACCCCAAGACCTCGGTGCTGAACGGCTGGAACCAGGCCCACGACGTGCCCAACCTGTTCGTCACCGACGGCGCCTCGATGGCGTCCGGCGCCTGGCAAAACCCGTCGCTGACCTTCATGGCCCTGACCGCGCGCGCCTGCGCCTATGCGGTCGACCAGATGAAGGCCGGGACGATCTGAACCTCATACCAACGGAAACGACATGAAACCATCCACCAAGACCCTGCTGGCGATCCTGCTCGGCGCCGGCACGGCCGCCCTGTCCGTGCAAGCAACTGCGGCCGCGGCGGCCCAGCCGACCCAACGCATCGGCGTGCAACTGTGGTCGGTGAAGGACGAGATCAAGCAGGATTTCGAGGGTACCCTCACCAAGATCGCCCAGCTCGGCTTCCAGGGCGTGGAGTTCGCCGGCGAGTTCGGTCCCTACAAGGACAACCCGGCCGGCCTGAAAGCCTTCATGGACAGGAACCGCCTGCAGTGCGCCGGCGCCCACATGCATTTCGACGCCCTCGTGCCCGAACGCTTCGAGGCCACCACCGCCTTTTACCGGACCCTCGGCTGCACCAACCTGGTGATCTCGATGGACCAGCGTGGCGCCAGCACCGAACAGAGCGCCCAGATGAGCCAGGAACTGACCGCGCTGTCGGGCAAGCTGGCCGCCAAGGGCATGCGCATCGGCTACCACAACCACGCCCAGGAAATGGCCGGCACGGTCGGCAGCACGCCCTGGGACGTGATCGCCAAGAACACGCCCAAAGCGTCGATCATGCAGCAGGACGTGGGCTGGACCACCTTTGCCGGCAAGGACCCCGTGGCCTACGTCAAGCGCTACCCGGGCCGCACCATCACCACCCACTACAAGGCCAAGTTCGTGGAGGGCGCGACCGGCGGCACCCCGGTCATCGGCCAGGACAAGACCGACTGGGCCGGGCTGACCCGGGCCGTGCGCGCGGTCGGCGGGACCGAGTGGATCATCATCGAGCAGGAGGAGTATCCGAACGGGATGGGGCAGCTGGAGACGGTGGCGGCGTCGATGAAGGGGCTGCAGGGAGTGTTGGCGAAGTTGCCGAAGCAATAAAGCATGAGCCTATCCATCCGCTTCCAGCACATCGTCAAGGACTTCGGCCCGGTCCGCGTCCTGCACGGCGTCGATTTCGCGCTCGAGCCGGGCCGCGTGGTCGGCCTGCTCGGCGAGAACGGCGCCGGCAAGTCGACCCTGATGAAGATCCTGGCCGGCTACGAGCGCCCCAGCGGCGGCCAGCTGGTCGTCGACGGCGTCGAGCGCCGCTTCGCCAATGCGCGCGATGCCGAGCAGCTCGGCATCGCCCTGATCCACCAGGAATTCAACCTGGCCGAGCACCTGACGATCGCCCAGAACATCTTCCTCGGCCATGAGAAAACCCGCGGGGGGCTGCTCGACCGGCGCGCCATGGCGCGCGAAGCCGCCTCCTGCCTGGCCCAGGTCGGACTCGAGCGCGACCCGGACACCCGCGTGTCCGAGCTGATCGTCGCCGAGAAGCAGCTGGTCGAAATCGCCAAGGCGCTGTCGCGCCAGGCCAGGGTCCTGATCATGGACGAGCCGACCGCCAGCCTGTCGCCCGGCGAAACCCGCAAGCTGTTCGAACTGATGGCGCGCCTGAAGGGCCAGGGCGTCACCATCGTCTACATCTCGCACAAGCTCGACGAGATGGAAGCCCACACCGACGAAGTGGTGGTCATGCGCGACGGGAAATTCGTGGCGCGCGCCGCCACCGCCGACGTCGACCGCCACCAGATGGCCAACCTGATGGTCGGGCGCGAGCTGTCCAGCATGTTCCAGCCGAAGACGGCGGTGGCAGCCGACGCACCGGTGCGGCTGCGCGTCGAGGGCTTGCAGGTACCGGGCTGGATCGGGGACCTCGGCTTCGAAGTGCGTGCCGGCGAAGTGCTGGGCTTTGCCGGCCTGGTCGGCGCCGGGCGCACCGAAGCCTTCGAAGCCATCCTCGGCCTGCGCCCGCGCAGCCGCGGCCGCATCGAGATCGACGGCAAGCCGGCGGACATCCGCAGCCCGCGCGACGCCATGCGGCACGGCCTGACCTACCTGAGCGAAGACCGCAAGGGCAAGGGCCTGCACCTGGATCTCGGCCTGCGCGACAACCTGACGATGATGACGCTCGAGCGCGACGCCCGGCCGTGGCTGGACCTGAAAGCCGGCGAGCGCGCGCTGCGCCAGGCGATCGACGATTTCGGCATCCGCCTGCGCGACCCCAACTGCGCAGCGCGCTCGCTGTCCGGCGGCAACCAGCAGAAGCTGGCGCTGGCCAAGTACCTGCGCCCGGACCCGGGCGTGATCGTGCTGGACGAGCCGACCCGCGGCGTCGACGTCGGCGCCAAGCGCGACATCTATGCGCTGATCCACCGCCTGGCAGCCGAGGGACGCGCCGTCGTCGTCATCTCGTCCGAACTCATCGAACTGATCGGCCTGTCCCACCGCGTGGCGGTGCTGCACGGCGGCCGCCTGCAGGCCGTGCTCGAAGCCGGCCAACTCACCGAAGAAAACCTGATCGCCCATGCAACCGACACCCAATACACGAAGCACTGAGCCATCCACCAAGCCCGCAGCCGCGCTGCCGGGCCTGTCCCACCTGAAAGCGGCCGGGCCGCTGATCGCGCTGGTCCTGCTGTGCATCGCCGGCGCCTTCCTGAACCCGGACTTCGCCACGGTCGACAACCTGATGAACGTGCTGACCCGCACCGCCTTCATCGGCATCATCGCGGTCGGCATGACCTTCGTGATCGTCTCCGGGGGCATCGACCTGTCGGTCGGCTCGATGGCGGCACTGATCGCCGGCGCCATGATCGTGGCGATGAACGCCCTGGTGGCTGGCGCCGGCGCACCCGGTGCGGCGACCGTCATCTGCGCCGGCATCGCCCTGGCACTCGCCTGCGGGGCCGTGTTCGGCATCGCCCACGGCCTCCTGATCACGCGCGGGCGCATCGAAGCCTTCATCGTCACCCTCGGCTCGCTCGGCATCTTCCGCGCGGTGCTGACCTGGCTGTCCGACGGCGGCGCCCTCACCCTCGACTTCAACCTGGCCGAAGCCTATAGCCCGGTGTACTACCAGAGCGTGCTCGGGGTGCCGATTCCGGTGTGGGTATTCGCGCTGGTGGCAATCGGCGGCACCGTGATCCTGAACCGCACCGCCTATGGCCAGCACGTGCAGGCGATCGGCTCCAATGAACAGGTGGCGCGCTACGCCGCGATCCGGGTCGACCGCGCCAAGGTAGTCACCTACCTGCTGCTGGGCGTGTGCGTGGCGATCGCCACCATCCTCTACGTGCCGCGCCTGGGCTCGGCCACGCCGACCACCGGCATCCTGTGGGAACTCGAAGCGATCGCCGCCGTCGTGGTCGGCGGGACCTCGCTGCGCGGCGGTTCCGGCCGCGTCATGGGCACCGTGGTCGGCGCGATCCTGCTGTCCGTGATCGGCAACATCCTCAACCTCACCAGCATCATCAGCGTGCACCTGAATCCCGCGGTGCAGGGCGTGGTGATCATTGCCGTCGCCTACCTGCAGCGCGGCCGCCGCTAACGAGAGCATCCGATAAACCACCATGGCCGCGTTGCATCGTCTCGCCGTACTTACGTACTGTCTTCGGCGATGCGCCTTGCCCTGGTGGCTTTCTCGGACGCTCTCAACACCGTTTAAAGGAAACCGTATGCGCTTCTCGAACACCCCACTGACCCGGATCGCCCTCGCCTGTGCGCTGGCGGCCGGCCTCCCCACCAGCCACGCCGCGGCGCCCGCCAACGTCACCCTCGGCGTCGCCATCCCCACCGCCACCCACGGCTTCACCGGCGGCATCGTCTGGTGGGCCAACCAGGCCAAGAAGGAACTGGAAGCCGCCAATCCCGGCCTCAAGGTCATCGTCAAGACCGCCGCCAGCACGCCCGAACAGGCCAACCAGGTGCAGGACCTGCTGGTGGTGAACAAGATGAATGCGCTGGTGATCCTGCCGCTGGAATCGAGCTCGCTCACCCAGCCGGTGTCGCAAGTGAAGAACAAGGGCGTGTACGTGACCGTGGTCGACCGCGGCCTCACCAACCCGGCGGCGCAGAACGCCTACGTGGCCGGCGACAATGCCGCCTTCGGCCGCCTGCCGGCCGAGTACCTGGCCAAGCGCCTGAACGGCAAGGGCAACATCGTGGTCCTGCGCGGCATGCCGAGCACCATCGACAACGAGCGCGTCAACGCCTTCAATGCCGAGATCAAGAAGTACCCCGGCATCAAGGTGCTCGACGCCAAGTACGGCAACTGGAACCGCGACGATGCCTTCAAGGTGACCCAGGATTACCTGACCCGCTTCAAGGCCATCGACGCGGTGTGGGCGGCCGACGACGACATGGCGATCGGCGTGCTGAAGGCGATCGAGCAGGCCAGGCGCACCGACGTCAAGGAAGTGTTCGGCGGCGCCGGCGCCAAGTTCGCGGTGAAAAAGGTGATGGACGGCGACAAGCTGGTGCAAGCCGATGTGTCCTACTCCCCCAAGTTCATCTACGACGCCATCAAGATGACCGCCAACGCCCGCCTCAAGGGCGAGGCGCTGCCGGCGCGCACCATCATTCCGTCGGTGCTGATCACGCGCGACAACGCCCGCCAGTTCTACTTCCCGGAATCGCCGTACTGATATAAAAACGATAAGAGGATCCGCATGAAGACCATCAAGGGGCCGGCGATTTTCCTGGCCCAGTTCATGGGCGCGGAAGCGCCCTTCGATACCCTCGACAACCTGGCCGGCTGGGCCGCCGGCCTCGGCTACGAGGGCATCCAGCTGCCGACCGACAAGCGCCTGTTCGACCTCGAACTGGCGGCCGACAGCCAGACCTACTGCGACGACATCAAGGGCATGCTGGCCAGCCACGGCATCGCCCTCACCGAACTGTCGACCCACCTGCAGGGCCAGCTGGTGGCGGTGCACCCGGCCTACGACGCGCTGTTCGACGGCTTCGCGCCGGCGCAGGTACGCGCCAATCCGCAGGCGCGCCAGGCCTGGGCCACGAGCCAGCTGAAGCTGGCGGCGCGCGCCTCGCGCCGCCTGGGGTTGAACGCCCACGCCAGCTTTTCCGGCGCCCTGGCCTGGCCCTACCTGTACCCGTGGCCGCAGCGCCCGGCCGGCCTGGTCGAGGAAGCCTTCGGCGAACTGGCGCGGCGCTGGCGGCCGATCCTGGACGCGTTTGAAGATGCCGGCGTCGACCTGTGCTACGAACTGCATCCGGGCGAAGACCTGCACGACGGCGTCACCTTCGAGCGCTTCCTGGAGGCGGTCGGCAACCACCCGCGCGCCAGCATCCTGTACGACCCGAGCCACTTCATGCTGCAGCAGCTGGACTACCTCGCTTTCATCGACATCTACCACGCGCGCATCAAGGCCTTCCACGTCAAGGACGCCGAATTCCGCCCGGATGGCCGCCAGGGCGTGTACGGCGGCTACGGCAGCTGGGTCGACCGCGCCGGGCGTTTTCGTTCGCTGGGCGACGGCCAGATCGACTTCAAGGCGATCTTCTCCAAAATGGCCCAGTACGACTATGCCGGCTGGGCGGTGCTCGAATGGGAGTGCTGTCTCAAGCACCCGGAAGACGGCGCGCGCGAAGGCGCCGATTTCATCCGCCGCCACATCATCCGCGTGGCCGAACGGGCCTTCGACGACTTTGCCGGCAGCGGCGCCGACCGCGCCCAGTTGCGCACCTTGATGGGGATCGCGCCATGACGAACACGATTCCACGCAGGCTGCGCCTGGGCATGGTCGGCGGCGGCCAGGGCGCCTTCATCGGCGCCGTGCACCGCATCGCGGCGCGCCTCGACGATTGCTACGAAGTGGTGGCCGGCGCCCTGTCCGGCGATGCCGAGCGTTCGCGCCAGTCCGGCGCCGCGATCCGGCTCGACCCGGCGCGCTGCTATGCCGACTACCGCGAGATGGCGCGGGCGGAAGCCGCGCGCGAGGACGGCATCGACGCCGTCGCCATCGTCACCCCGAACCACCTGCACGCGCCGGTGGCCACGGCCTTCCTCGAGGCCGGCATCCACGTCATCTGCGACAAGCCGCTGGGCGTGTCACTCGAAGAAGGCCTGGCGCTGGCGGCGCTGGCGCGCGCACGCAAGCGCGTGTTCGCCCTCACCCACACCTACACCGGCTACCCGATGGTGCGCCATGCGCGCGAGCTGGTGGCGTCCGGCGCCATCGGCGAGGTGCGCATGGTGCACGTCGAGTACGCACAGGACTGGATGGCAGAGTCCGACAAGCAGGACCCGGCGTTCCAGGCCGCCAACTGGCACAACGACCCGCGCCGCGCCGGACCGACCGGCTGTACCGGCGACATCGGCACCCACGCCTGGCACATCGCCGGCTTCGTCAGCGGCCTGCAGCCGAGCGAACTGCTGGCCGAGCTGCATGCCTTTACGCCGAACCGCACGCTGGACGACCACCTGCAGGTGATGCTGCGCTACCCGAATGGCGCGCGCGGCACGCTGTGGGCGAGCCAGATGGCGACCGGCTGCGAGAATGCGCTGAAGTTGCGCGTGTTCGGTACGGAGGCCAGCCTGGCCTTCGACCAGGAGCAGCCCAACGAACTGTGGCTGACGCCGCAGGGCGGCTGCGCACAGCGCCTCACGCGCGGGCGCGTAAGCGGGCCGGCGGCGGAAGCGGCGACGCGCATCCCGAACGGGCATCCGGAAGGTTACCTGGAAGCCTTCGCCCAGCTGTACCGCGATGCGGCGGCGCAGATCCATGCGCTCGACGCCGGGCTGCCGCTACCGCCGGACGCCGCCTGGCTGCCCACGGTGGAGGACGGCGTGGGCGGGATGCGTTTCATCGATGCGGTGCTGGCCAGCCACCGGGACGGGTCGCGCTGGGTGGCGCTCGACATGCCGGATTCGGCCTGAAGACAGGCTCACTCCGGCAGGAAGCCTTTCTCCAGGCGCTGGATGGCGAACAGGTTACCCTGGTCGGCGGCCTTGCGGTACCAGCGCAGGGCTTCCTCGATGTCCGCCGCCATGCCATCGCCCCGCTCGTAATGCAGACCGAGGCCGTACTGTGCCGGCGCATAGCCGAGCTCCGCGGCGCTGCGCAGCATGGTCACGCTGTTGCGCCGGTCCCGTTCGTCCTTCGGCACCATTTCGAGCAGGCGGCTGAGGCGGTAGCGCGCGGCGACGTCGCCCTTGCTGGCGGCAATCGCCGCCGTCTTCTTCGCGCCGAGCAGATCATTGTCGCCGTCGATGCGCCAGATAAACATGTAGCGCCACCACCGTTCCCCGGTCCCGTCGCCGTCGGCCAGCGCTGTCCATCTGCACTTCATCACCATCTCCAGGACCGCCCGGTCCAGCGGCTCGAAACCGCTGGAGTCGGCCACGACCGAGCGCAGCGGCGTGCCATCGGCCCGCACCAGAACGGCGACGACGCTGATGCCGGCTTCCCAGCGCTGCATGGCCTCCTCCGGGTAGCGTGGCTTGCGGCAACCGGTCGCCTGCTGGATGTCGGCGGCAGCGGCCGCGGTGGAAAGCAGCGCCGCAGCCGCGAGGACGGGGGCGCACAGCGAACGCAGGGAGCGAGAATGGATGGTCATGGCGCTTTCAGTCTTCGAGACGGCCCGTCTCCAGGCGCTGGATGGCGAACACGTCGCCCTGGTCGGCAGCCTTGCGGTACCAGCGCAGGGCTGCCTCGATATCCGAGGTCACGCCGTCGCCCTTCTCGTAACGGCGGCCCAGCGCGAACTGTGCCGGCGCGGAGCCGAGTTCCGCCGCGCTGCCCAGCAGGGTCAGGCTGTCGCGCCGATCCTGGTCGTTCTTCGGCTCTGCCCCGAGCAGGCGGCTGATGCGGTAGCGCGCAGCGATGTCGCCCTTCCTGGCTGCCACCGCGGCCTGGTTCTTGGCAAAGGCGAAGTTCGGCGTCCCTTCGATGACCCACCAATACGCAATCATCACCCATCGTTCGGCCGGCCCGTCGCTGCCGGCCCGCGGCTTCCACCGGCATTTCATCAGCGCGTCCGCCGTCGCCTCGTCCAGCGCCTCGAAACCGCTGGAATCGACCACGATGGAGCGCACCGGCGTGCCGTCCGCACGCACCAGGAAGCCAAGCAGGCTGATGCCATCCTCCCCGCGCTTCAGTGCCAGTCGCGGGTATGCCGGCTTGCTGCAACCGGTCAGTTCCCCGAGATCGGCGGCAGCCGTGCCGGGCCAGGCGAGCGCCCAGCACGAGAAGGCCAGTGCGGACAGGGAATGCCGGGAACGCAGCGCCATGATTGACCTTGTATAAATAATACTGAACTGTAGGCAATTCCGTTCCCTTTGTAAAGCCAGCCATATTCCGCTTTCCGCACACTGCTCACCGAGTTGAAAACAGCATCATCTCCCGTGCGGGTAAGTCGAGCGCCTGGCTGCCCAGCGTGGAGAACAGAGTCGGCGGAATGCGTTTCATCGATGCGGTGCCGGCCAGCCACCGCGACGGATCGCGCCGGGTGGCAATCGGGAACTGATCAGCCTCGCGCAAAGCGGAAGGCGGCGCGCACCTCGTCGGTAAACACGGCCGGCTGCTCCAGGGCCGCGAAGTGGCCACCCTTGTCCAGTTCATTGAAATGGACAAGGTGCCCGAAACGGCGCTCGGCCCAGCGCTTCGACAGCCTGAGCTGCTCGCCCGGGAACATGCTGATCGAGGCCGGCGTCTGCATCGGCGCGGTCGGCGTGCCGCCCTGGCGCATCGACTGCATGGCTTCCCAGTACAGCCGCGCCGAACTGGCGCCGCTGTTGGTCAGCCAGTACAGCATGATGTCGTCGATCAGGTCGTCCAGCGCGAAGACGCGCTCGGGGTCGGCGCCGCTGTCGGACACGTCCTGGAACAAGGCGTAGATCCAGGCCGCCAGGCCGACCGGGGAATCGGCCAGCGCGAAGCCGACCGATTGCGGGCGCGTGGCCTGCACCTTGAAGTAGCCTGAAAATTCCTCGTCGTAGCGCCGCGCCGCATCCAGCATGGTTTTCTCCTCCGCGCTGGCGGCCGCGCACTCCTCCTCGGTCGGATGGAACATCACCATGTTCAGGTGGATGCCGACGAGCGACGGCGGCGCCATGTAGCCGAGGGTGGTGGTCACGGCAGCGCCCCAGTCGCCGCCTTGCGCGGCCCAGCGCGTGTAGCCGAGGCGCGCCATCAGTGTCGTCCAGGCCCCGGCGATACGGCCCACGTTCCAGCCGGTGGCGGTCGGCTTGCCGGAAAAGCCGAAGCCCGGCATCGACGGGATCACGAGGTGGAAGGCATCGCGCGCGTCGCCGCCATGCGCAACAGGATCCGTGAGAGGACCGATGACCTTGCGGAATTCCAGTACCGAGCCAGGCCAGCCATGGGTCAGCAGCAAGGGCATCGCATCCGGTTCGGGCGAGCGCACATGAAGGAAATGGATATCGAGACCATCGATCTCCGTGCGGTACTGTCCCAGGTCGTTCAGCAGGCGTTCGCAGCGGCGCCAGTCGTAGCCGTCCTGCCAGCGCGCCGCCAGCGCGCGCAGTTTCGCCAATTGCGGCCCCTGGCTGGTATCGCGCACGGTTTCCGCATCCGGCCAGCGGGTGCGCGCCAGGCGCGTATGCAGGTCGTCGAGGTCGGACTGGGGAACGGACAGGTGAAACTGGTGCACTGCGTCGGACATGGTATTTCCTTTCCAGAGGGTGGGCCGCGTAAAATTGATGCCGTGAACGATCAAATAACTGAACTGAACGGTTCAGTCTAGCATGTTTGTTAATTCTTCCACATGATTTCGTTAGGAGATGTATGAACGCAGCAGAGCCGATCCGGCGTGGCGCCGGCGGGCGGCCACCCCTGGCGCGCAAGGGCGACATCGAAGAGCGCCTGCTCGACGCCGCGACGCGCTTGTTCCTGGAACTGGGATTCGAAGGAACCAGCTGCGACCAGGTGGCGCAAGAAGCGCGCGCCGGCAAGGCCAGCATCTATGCGCGTTACGCCAACAAGACGGCGCTGCTGACGGCGGTGATCGAGTACAAGCTCGGGCGCCTGCTGAAGGACGCGGCACCTGCCACCGCCGATGCGCCGCTGCGTGAACGCCTGCTGGGCGCCGCGGACGCGGTGGTCGGGCAGTTGCTGCAGCCGGATGCGGTGGCCCTGCTGCGCCTGATCGTGGCGGAAGCCCCGCGCCTGCAGTCCGGCGCCACGGACGCCGCCCGGATCCTGGACCGGATCGGCGAGCGCCACATCGCCATGGCAATCGCCGCCCGGCCCGGTGCGACGAATGCGGGAGTCGCAGGCGATGTTGGTGGCGCGGCTGCACCGGCGGCGGCTCTGGTCGACAGCGTCCTGGCGCCAGCGCTGCTGCGCGCCCTGCTCGGCGCTGACCCGACCACGCTGCGGCAGGCGGCACACGCCGCTCTCCCGACCGCGGTCGACACGCTGATCGCGTCCGGCGTGCTGGATGGCTGGGAATAAAGGCCTTTTTGCACAACCCGCGCACTGCTCACGGACTTGAAAACAACATAATTCCTTGTACGGGTAAGATACGGTTTTTTGAACGGCATCTGCAAGGAAACCCATGTTCAATCCAACCGACCATCCGCACCGCCGCTACAACCCGCTCTCCGGCGACTGGGTGCTGGTGTCGCCGCACCGCGCCAAGCGCCCCTGGCAGGGCCAGCAGGAAGCGGTCGACCGCGCACCGCGGCCCGCGCATGACCCGAGCTGCTACCTGTGCGCCGGAAATACGCGCGTCAACGGCGTCAAGAACCCGGACTACACCGGCACCTACGTCTTCGAAAACGACTTCGCCGCGCTGACGCCGGACACGCCGGACGCCCCGGGCGGCGCCGATCCGCTGTTCCAGAGCATGAGCGCGCGCGGCACCAGCCGCGTGATCTGCTTCTCGCCCGACCACAGCAAGTCGCTGCCGCTGCTCGACCTGCCCGCCATCGAAGGCGTGATCGACACCTGGTGCGAACAGAGCGCGGAACTCGGCAAGACCTATCCCTGGGTGCAGGTCTTCGAAAACAAGGGTGCAGTGATGGGCTGCTCCAACCCGCACCCGCACGGCCAGATCTGGGCCACCAGCTTCCTGCCCGAGCTGCCGGCGGCCGAGGACGAGCGCCAGCGCGCGTACTTCGCCGACCAGGGGCGTCCGATGCTGCTCGACGTCGCCGAGCGCGAGGCCGACAGTGAGCGCGTGGTGGTCAAGACCGCGCACTGGCTGGCCATCGTGCCCTACTGGGCGGCCTGGCCCTTCGAGATCCTGCTGCTGCCGCGCTTTTCGGTACGCCGCCTGGAAGACCTGGGCCAGGAACAGCGCGCCGACCTGGCGCTGGCCCTGAAACAGCTCACCACGCGCTACGACAACCTGTTCCAGACCTCGTTCCCGTATTCGATGGGCTGGCACGGTGCGCCCTACAATGACGAAGACGGCGCCCCATGGCAGCTGCACGCCCACTTCTACCCGCCCCTGCTGCGCTCGGCCTCGGTGCGCAAGTTCATGGTCGGCTTCGAGATGCTGGCCGAAGCCCAGCGCGACCTGACACCGGAACAGGCGGCCGCCCAGCTGCGCGCCCAGTCCGACGTGCATTACCTGAACAATCCACAACCTGACTAATATGAGCACACCCCTGACGGCCCGCGTGGCCAGCGTTTTCGAGAGCACCTTCGGCGAACCGGCACCGCTGCTGGTGCAGGCACCGGGACGCGTCAACCTGATCGGCGAGCACACCGACTACAACGACGGCCTGGTGCTGCCCTGCGCCATCGACTACCGCACCGTGATCGCCGCGCGCCTGCGCGACGATACCGTGGTCCACGTGGTGGCTGCCGATTACGACAATGCGGGCGACGAGTTCAACATGGACGCCCCGATCGAACGCCTGGACCAGCCGATGTGGGCCAACTACGTGCGCGGCATGGTGCAGGACCTGCTCGCTTACGGCGAAAAGCAGGGCTTGCCGGTGCAGGGCATGGACCTGGTGATCGCGGGCGACGTGCCGCAGGGCGCCGGCCTGTCGTCGTCGGCCTCGCTGATGGTGGCGATCGGCACCCTGTTCGCCGCCCTGCCCGGCTACGACCAGCTGACGCCGATCGACATCGCCCTGGCCGCCCAGCGTGCCGAAAACGAATTCGTCGGCACCAAATGCGGCAACATGGACCAGATCAGCTCCGCCTGCGGCAAGGAGGGCCATGCGCTGATGATCGACTGCCGTTCGCTGGATGTAAAACCGGTGCCGATCCCCGAAGGCGCGGCCATCATGATCTTCCACTCGCACGTGGAACGCGGCCTGGTGGACAGCGAATACAATACCCGGCGCGAACAGTGTGAAGCCGCCGCCCGCCACTTCGGCGTGCCGGCCCTGCGCGACGTCGACATGGCCATGCTGGAGCAGCGCGGCGCCGAACTCGATCCGATGACGCTGCGCCGCGCACGCCACGTGGTCACCGAGAACGAGCGCGTGCTGGCCGCATCCGAAGCGCTGGCGGCCGGCGACCTGGCGCGCATGGGCCAGCTGATGGCGGCCTCGCACGCATCGATGCGCGATGACTTCGAGATCACCGTGCCGCTGATCGACCAGCTGGTCGAGATCGTCAAGGCGACGATCGGCGACCGCGGCGGCGTGCGCATGACCGGCGGCGGCTTCGGCGGCTGCGTGGTGGCGCTGGTGCCGCAGGACCTGGTCGAGGCCACCGAAACGGCGGTCGAGCGCGACTACCGCGGGCCGAAGGGACAGCTGTCGACCATCTACGTGTGCCGCGCGGCAGCCGGTGCCGGGACCATCGCCGAATGAGCTGGACGCCGCCTGCCGGGCGCTACGCGGCCATGCCCTACCCGCATTGCGGGCGCAGCGGCCTGCGCCTGCCGGCAGTGTCGCTCGGCCTGTGGCACAACTTCGGCGCCGAGGCCGACCTCGAGCGCCAGCGCGCCATCGTGCGCACGGCGTTCGACCAGGGCATCACCTGCTTCGACCTGGCCAACAACTACGGCCCGCCGCCGGGGTCCGCCGAAAGCAATTTCGGACGCCTGCTCGAGGCCGACCTGCGGCCCTACCGCGACGAGATCGTGGTCTGCACCAAGGCCGGCTACACGATGTGGCCGGGTCCCTACGGCGACTGGGGCAGCCGCAAATACCTGGTCGCGAGCCTGGACCAGAGCCTGAAGCGCATGGGGCTGGACTACGTCGACGTCTTCTATCACCACCGCCCGGACCCCAACACGCCGCTCGAGGAAACGATGGCGGCGCTCGACTGGATCGTGCGCAGCGGCCGCGCGCTGTACGCCGGCATCTCGAACTACAACGGCGAGCAGACCCGGCGCGCAGCCGCCGAGTTGCGCCGCCTGGGCACGCCCTGCATCGTCAACCAGTCGAAGTACAGCATGCTGGTGCGCGCGGCCGAGGCCGACCTGCTGCCGGTGCTGGAACAGGAAGGCATCGGCGGCGTGGCCTTTTCGCCGCTGGCCCAGGGGCTGCTGAGCGACCGCTACCTGGGCGGCGCCCTGCCCGGCGATTCGCGCGCGGCCGGCGGCGCCGGCTTCCTGAAGCCGGAACACGTGACCGACGAGCGCCTGCGCATCGCGCGTGCCCTCGATGCCGTCGCGCGCGAAGGCGGCGGGTCGCTGGCCCAGCTTGCGCTGCGCTGGGTCAAGCGCCAGCCGGCGATCACCTCGGTGCTGATCGGCGCCAGCAAGCCGGAACAGGTGCTGGAAGCGGTGCGCGCGATGCAGATGCCGGCCTTGACAGCCGACGAAATCGCCGCGGTGGAGGCGATTCTCGCGGGCGCTTGAAACTGCAGGGGGCCTACTGCCTCGCGCGCAGCAGTGTCGCTATCTCATCCAGCTTCGATTCGATCGAGCGCAGCACCGCCAGTTGCGGATCGTCGTGCGCATGCGGCGCCGGATGGCGCAGGGCCTCGCGCGCCTCGATGATCCTGCTGCGGAAGGCCTGGGCGTCGACGATGCCGGTCAGGCGCATGTCCGAGGCCTGGCCGACGCTGTGGCCGGCAGTTTCGAACTTCAGCGTGCTGAGGTTGAAATGCTTCAGGATCGGCCCCTCGATGAAGGTGACGTCCTGGATATTCTCCAGCGGGATCGTCTTTTCGGTCGTGACCAGGATGCCTTTCCGGAAGCGCAGGCTGCGCTCGCCCAGCTGGCATTCGAGGCGGTCGAAATAATGCTGGGCCCACCAGCGGCCGACGCCCAGGAACCAGATCACGGCCAGCGGAATGCCGACCACGGTGCATATCATCGTCACGCCGATTTGCATGACCAGGAAGGGTTTGATCAGGGGATTGAAGCGGGCGCGCAGGGTAATCGGGTCGGATGACATGGTGTCGAAGCAAATGCGGGTGCCTCAGTTTATTCCAGGTGGAATGGGCCGGGCGGATTATTTCGGTATTAATGACGATATACTCCCCTTTCTCACCGCTCATGAAAAAACCATGCAGGTCATATTCGAATCCCCGGACCAGCCCGACGTGCGTGCGCTGATTGCCGAACTGGACGCCTATCTGTATTCGATGTATCCGGCCGAAAGCGTGTATGCGCTGGATATCGCGTCGCTGTGCGAACCGAACGTGGCCTTCGCCGTGCTGCGCGATGCCGCCGGTGCGCCGGTTGGCTGCGGCGCGATGGTCATGAAACCGGGCTACGGCGAAATCAAGCGGGTGTATGTGCGTCCGCAGGCGCGCGGCCAGGGTCTGGCGCGCAGGCTGATGACGGCACTGGAAGCGAAAGCCATCGCGCATGGCGCCCGGACGTTCCTGCTCGAGACCGGACCCGCGCAGGCGGAAGCGCTGGTGGTGTATGAACGCCTGGGTTATCGCTGCCGCGGCCCGTTCGGCGACTATCCGGCGGATCCGCATTCGGTATTCATGGAAAAGAACGTAACAGAAGACGCCGCGGCCTGACGCGGGTCAAACCCCGTCGGCGGACCTGCGCAAGGCAGGCGTATAAAGTGGTGCCATGCACCCCATCCCACACCAGCCCGATACCGCGCCGACCCGCGGCCACGATGCCGCCGCGCTGTGCACGCCGCAAGCCCGTCCCTGGGTGCTGGCCAACAGCATCCTGGCTTCCAGCATAGTCTTCATCGACGGCACCGTCGTCAACGTCGCCCTGCCGGCGCTGCAGCAAGCCTTCGACAGCGGCGTCGCCGGGGCGCAATGGGTGGTCGAAGCCTACGCCCTGCTGCTGACCGCCCTGCTGCTGCTCGGCGGCGCCATGGGCGACCGCTACGGCCGGCGCCGCGTGTTCGCCGGCGGCGTGCTGGTGTTCGGCGCCGCCTCGACCTGCTGCGGGCTGGCCCAAACCATCGACGGGCTGATCTGGGCGCGCGCCCTGCAGGGTGTCGGCGGTGCGCTGCTGGTGCCGGGCAGCCTGGCGCTGATCAGCGCCTCGTTCCCGGAGCAGCTGCGCGGCAAGGCGATCGGCACCTGGTCGGGCTGGACCGCGATCACGGCCGCGGTCGGTCCGGTGCTGGGCGGCTTCCTGGTCGAGCACCTGTCGTGGCGCTATGCCTTCCTGGTGAACATTCCCTTCGTACTGGCGGTGCTGGTGCTGACCTTCCGCCACGTGCCGGAAAGCCGCAGCGGCGGCCGCGCCCGGCTGGACTGGACCGGGGCGCTGCTGGCCAGCCTGGCGCTCGGCGGCCTCGTCTACGGCCTGATCGAGGCGCCGGCGCGCGGCTGGCGCAACGCCGGCGTCGTCGCCAGCCTGGCGCTGGCAGCGCTGGCGCTGGCCGCCTTCGTGATCGCGGAACGCCGCCACCCGGCGCCGCTGCTGCCGCTGGCGCTGTTCCGGGTACGCGACTTCAGTGCCGCCAACCTGCTGACCCTGCTGCTGTACGCGGCGCTGGGGGCGCTGATGTTCTTCCTGCCGCTCGACATGATCTGGGTGCAGGGCTACACCGCAACGCAGGCCGGCGCCGCGCTGGTGCTCTTCATCCTGATCATGTTCGCGCTGTCGGGCTGGGCCGGCGGCCTGGTCGACCGCCACGGGGCGCGCCTGCCGCTGGTGCTCGGGCCGGCGATCGCCGCGGCCGGCTTCGCCGCCTTCATGCTGCCCGGCGCCGGCGGCGGCTACTGGACCAGCTTCTTTCCGGCGATCCTGGTGCTGGGCTTCGGCATGGCGGTGACCGTGGCGCCGCTGACCACCACCGTCATGAATGCGCTCGATGCTGCCCACGCCGGATTGGCCTCGGGGGTCAACAATGCCGTCGCGCGCGCGGCCGGCCTGCTGGCGATCGCCCTGCTGGGGATCGTGATGCAGCGCGTCTACGACGCGGAACTCGACCGGCGCATCGCGGCCGCGCCACTGCCGGCGGCGGTCCGCTTGCAGCTTGAAACGCAGCGCGGCAAGCTGGCCGCACCGGCGCTGCCGCCGTCGACGGCGCCGGCCGACCGCGCGCGCGTGGAGGAAGCTGTCGGCGGCGCCTTCGTGCATGGTTTCCGCTGGGTGATGGGGATCTCGGCGCTGCTGGCGCTGGGTGGCGCGGTGAGCGCGTGGACCATGCTCGGCCGCACGCGCCCACGGGGCTGATCAGCCGGCGACGGTCGCCGGCGTGCCGGGCGCCCCCTTTTTCGGCCGGTTGCGCGCAAAGAACACCGCCACCGCACCCAGCAGCGAGGCGATCGCCAGGCCGTACAGGCCGCCCTGGATCGAACCGGTGCGCTGCTCCAGCATGCCGAAGGCCGCCGGCGCCACGAAGCCGCCCAGGTTGCCGAGCGAATTGATCAGCGCGATCACGGCAGCCGCGATACGGACGTCGAGGTAGGACTGCGGGATCGGCCAGAACAGCGACGATGCCGCCTTGAAGCCGATCGCGGCGAAGCAGATGGCGACGAAGCCGTACACCGGATTCGCGGTCGAGGCCGAGGCGAACATGCCGACCCCGGCCACCGCGAACGCGGCCGCGGCCCAGCCCTGCTGGAACTTGAAGCGCTGCGCCAGGGCAGCGAACACGTACATCGCCACGATCGAGATGATCCACGGGATCGAGTTAAACAGGCCGACCTGGAACTCGGTGTAGTGGCCCATCTTCTTGATGATGGTCGGCAGCCAGAAGGTGGTGCCGTAGATCGTCAGCGAAATCAGGAAGTAGATCAGGCAGAACAGCGCGATCTGCGAGTCGCGCAGCAGCTTCCACGCGCTGGCGTGGGACGGCTGCTGCGATTCGCGCTCCTTCTGCTCCGACGCGATCTCGCCGACCAGGGCGTTGCGCTCGACGTCGCTGAGCCACTTGGCGTCCTTCGGATCGGAATCGAGGATGAACCACACCGCGCCGCACAGCAGCACCGAGAACAGGCCTTCGATGATGAACATCCACTGCCAGCCGTGCAGCCCCATGCCTTCGACCTGCAGCAGGCCGCCGGAGACCGGACCGGACAGGATCGAGGCCGCCGCCGAGCCGCTGAGGAACACCGCCATCGCCTTGCCGCGTTCGGCGCGCGGCAGCCAGCGCGTGAAGTAATACACCACGCCCGGGAAGAAACCGGCTTCGGCCACGCCGAGCAGGAAGCGCAGCGCATAGAAGGACATCTCGCCCTGGACGAAGGCCATGGCGGTGGCGGCGATGCCCCAGGTGGCCATGATGCGGGTCAGCCAGGCCTTGGCGCCGAAGCGCTGCAGCATCATGTTCGACGGCACCTCGAACAGCGCGTAGCCGACGAAGAACAGGCCGGCGCCGAAGCCGAAGGCGGCCGCGCCGATGCCGAGATCGGCGCTCAGGTGCGGCCGGACGAAGCCGATGTTGACCCGGTCGATGTAGTTGGCGATGAACATGATGACGAACAGCGGCAGCACCCGCCATTTCACCTTGCCGATGGCGCGCGCCAGCTCGGGGCTGTAGATTTTTGCGCTTGCTTCGCTTGCGGTTTGATTCACGATTGTCTCCTGATATTGTTTGCTGCGCCTCAGCCGGTCATGCCCCGGGCAGCGGGCTGCCGTTCACGCGGCGCGGATACGCCTCGGGCGCGGCCAGCGGCGCCGGCAGCAGCGCCGCCGGGAAGTCCTGGTAGCACACCGGACGCAGGAAGCGCCGGATCGCCAGCGTGCCGACCGAGGTCGCGCGCGCATCGGACGTCGCCGGGAACGGGCCGCCGTGTACCATCGCGTCGCTGACTTCGACACCGGTCGGATAGCCGTTGACCAGGATGCGGCCGGCGCGGCGCTCGAGCGCCGGCAGCAGCATGCGGGCGTGGCCGATGTCGTCGTCGTCCATCTGCAGTGTCGCGGTCAGCTGCCCTTCCAGGGCTTCGAGCACGCGGCGCATCTCTTCCATATCCGTGCAGAGTACCACCAGCGAACTGGCGCCGAATATCTCGTCCTGCAGCGCCGGTTCCGACAGGAAGGCGGCGGCACCGGTGGTGAACAGCGCAGCCTGGCCGGCGTGCGGACCGCTGCCCGCCTGGCCGCGTGCGACCGTGGTCACGCCCGGCACGCCACCCAGGCGCTCGACGCCGGCGCAATAGGCGCCGTGGATACCCGGCGTGAGCATGGTGGTGCCGATGTGTCCACCCAGCGCGTCGGCCGCAGCGGCGAGGAAGGCGTCGGCATCCGGGCCGGCCAGCGCCAGCACCAGGCCCGGGTTGGTGCAGAACTGGCCCGATCCCAGCGTCAGCGATGCGATGAAACCCTGGCCGATGCCGGCCGCGCGCCTGCCCAGTGCGGCCGGCAGCAGGCATACCGGATTGATGCTGCTCATCTCGGCGTACACCGGAATCGGTTCCGGGCGCGCGTTGGCCGCCGCCACCAGGGCCAGGCCGCCGCGGCGCGAGCCGGTGAAGCCGACCGCCTTGATGCGGGCGTCGGTGACCAGCCGGATCGCCACCTCGTTCGACGCGAACAGCATCGAGAACACGCCTTCGGGCAAGCCGCATTCGCGCACCGCGGCCTGCACGGCACGTCCGACCAGCGCCGAGGTGCCGGGATGGGCGCCGTGCGCCTTGACCACCACCGGGCAGCCGGCCGCCAGGCTTGACGCGGTATCGCCGCCGGCCACCGAGAACGCCAGCGGGAAATTCGACGCGCCGAACACCGCGACCGGGCCCAGGCCGATGTGGCGCTGGCGCAGGTCGGCGCGTGGCAGCGGCTGGCGCGCCGGCATGGCTTCGTCGATGCGCAAGTCCATCCAGGCGCCTTCGCGCACGGTCGCGGCGAACAGGCGCAGCTGGCCGACGGTACGCGCGCGCTCGCCTTCGAGGCGGGCCCGCGGCAGCCCGGATTCCTGGACCGCGCGCACGATCAGGTCGTCGCCGATGTCGAGAATGTTGCGGGCGATGCATTCGAGGAAGCCGGCGCGGGCATCCGGCGTGGTGGCACGGTAGGCGTCGAAGGCGTCCCAGGCCAGCGTGCAGGCCCGTTCCACGTCGGCGCTGCCGGCCAGGCCGAACGCGGGTTCGATCGCGGCGCCGCTGGACGGGTCGACGGCGCGGAACTCGCCCTCGGCACCGCGCACGGAAGCAGCACCGATGATGGCATCTCCATTCATCATGCTCAGCGGCCCTTCGCCTGGCGCCAGGTCGCGAACAGGTCCTTCACGTCCGGGTCGGTCGGCGGGTACAGGCCCAGGATCGAACGGCCGCCCAGTACCTGTTCGGTGACGAAATCCTCGAAGGCAGTCATCTCGACCGCCTCGTCGGCGATCTCGTCGGCGATGTTCGCCGGGATCACGATCACGCCTTCGGCATCGCCCACGACCACGTCGCCCGGGAACACGGCGGCGTCGCCGCAGCCGATCGGCACGTTGATGTCGAGCGCCTGGTGCAGGGTCAGGTTGGTCGGCGAGGACGGGCGCGCGTGGTAGCTCGGGATCGCCAGCGCCGCGATCTCCGGCGAATCGCGGAAGCCGCCGTCGGTGACGATGCCGGCCACGCCGCGCACCATCAGGCGCGACACCAGGATCGAGCCGGCCGACGCGGCGCGCGCGTCCTTGCGGCTGTCGATGACCAGCACGGCGTCCGGCGGGCACTCTTCCACCGCCTTGCGTTGCGGGTGGGCGCGGTCCTGGAACACGGCGATCGGATTCAGGTCTTCGCGCGCCGGGATGTAGCGCAGCGTATAGGCTTCGCCGACCATGGTGCCCTTGTCGGCGCTGAGCGGACGCACGTCCTGGATGTACTGGTTGCGCAGGCCGCGCTTGAACAGCGCCGTGCACAGGGTGGCCACGCTGACGCCTTTCAGCTTCTGGCGGGTGGCTTCGTTCATTTTTTGCATGGTGTTCTCCTTGGGATGGTCGTTATTCAGAAGCGGTGGCGGATGCCGAGGTTGATGGCGCGGTCGCCGCTGCCGCCGTCGGCCGCGTTGCCCAGCGTGTAGCTGGCGCCACGCTTGTTGAGCATGCGCGCATAGATCGTGTAGAGATCGGTGCGGCGCGACAGGTTGTAGCGGTAGCCGAGGCCGACCTGGTCGGCATCCTGGTTGCGCGCTTCCTTGTCGTCTTTATGGATCCACGACGCCAGCAGCGTATGGGCGCCGAGCGGCACGCTCAGGCCGACCAGGGCGTCGGTGCTGTCGCGCGTGATGTTGGCCGAGGTCGGCGTTACGGCGTAGCCGTACGGGTTGTTGGCATTGCGCAGGGTCGAGCTGAGCGGCCCCTTGTTGACGCCGTAGGCCAGGTACAGCTTGGCCACCTTGAAGTCGTAGGTCGCCGCCAGCAGCGTATTGCGCGCACTGGCCAGGCGCACCGTCGCGGTGTCGTTGCTGTGCTCATGCCAGGCTAGGCGCACGGCCAGCGGACCGCGGTCGTAACCCAGCGAGAAGCCGAGCGAGCGGTTGGCCGCCTGGTCGCCCGCGATTTCGCCGGCGGCATAGGCCAGCTCGCCGCTGAAGCCGTTCCACACCGGGCTGGCATACTTGACGCTGTTGTCCATGCGGCCGCCGTTCGAGACGGCATTGATCAGGTTCTTTTCGTCGGCCGCGGTGCCGGAGACGAAGGGATCGACGAACACCGCGACCAGGTAGTGCGGCGCGTACTGGCGGCCGAAGGTAACGCTACCCAGGTTCTTGTTGCCGATGCCGACGAAGGCCTGGCGTCCGAACAGCACGCCACCTTGGCCGGAGACGCCGGTGTCGGCCTGGATGCCGCTCTCGAGCAGGAACATGGCGGTGTTGCCGCCGCCCAGGTCTTCGGTGCCGCGGAAGCCGAGGCGCGAGCCGGAAGCGGCGCCGCCGGTGACCTTGGTGATCGAGCCGTCCCTGTTGCCGGCTTCGAACGAGAGGCCGGCGTCGACCACACCATAGATCGCTACGTTACTCTGCGCCCAGGCCGGAGGGGCGAACACTGCCAGCGCGGCGGCCGCCGCGAGGGTTTTCTTCATGCTGTGTCTCCATTGCTTCTATTTATAGTGCCGCTATGGCTTGCCGCTGGTATCAGAAGATGTCCGGCTCCTTCACCGGCGCGCCGAAATCGGTCTGCAGGAAGTCGAAGTCGCAGCCTTCGTTCGCCTGGCGGATGTGTTGCGAGAACATCCAGCCGTAGCCGCGTTCGAAGCGCGGCGGCGGCGCCTGCCACTCGGCCTGGCGGCGAGCGAGTTCCTCGTCGCTCACGTTGAGGTGGATCGAGCGCTCGCCGATGTCGACCGAGATCATGTCGCCGGTCTTCACCAGCGCGAACGGACCGCCCAGGTAGGCTTCCGGCGCCACGTGCAGGATGCAGGCGCCGTAGCTGGTGCCGCTCATGCGCGCATCGGACATCCGCAGCATGTCGCGCACGCCCTGCTTGACCAGCTTTTTGGGAATCGGCAGCATGCCCCACTCCGGCATGCCCGGACCGCCGCGCGGACCGGCGTTACGCAGGATCATGACGGTGTCGGCGGTGACGTCGAGGTCGTCGCGTTCGACCGCTTCCTTCATGCTCGGGTAATCGTCGAACACCAGCGCCGGGCCAGTATGCTTGTAGAAGCGCTTTTCGCAGGCGCTCGGCTTCATCACGCAGCCGCCCGGAGCGATATTCCCCTTCAGGACCGCCAGCGCGCCTTCCTGGTACAGCGCGTTGTCCGGGGTGCGGATCACGTCGTCGTTATAGACCTCGGCGCCCTCGATATTCTGGCCGATGGTCTGGCCGTTGACGGTCATGCAGTCCAGGTGCAGCTTGTCGCGGATGCGGTTCATCAGCGCCGGCAGACCGCCGGCATAGAAAAAGTCTTCCATCAGGTACTTCTCGCCGCTCGGACGGATGTTGGCGATCACCGGCACGATGCGGCTGATGCGGTCGAAATCTTCCAGACCGATCTGCTGGCCTGCCCGGCGCGCCATCGCGATCAGGTGGATCACGGCATTCGTCGAGCAGCCCATCGCCATTGCCACCGCAATCGCGTTTTCGAAGGCGTCGCGGGTCTGGATTTTATCCGGCGTCAGGTCGTCCCACACCATGTCGACGATGCGGCGCCCGGCGTTGGCGCACATGCGGATGTGGTTGGCGTCGGCGGCCGGGATGGAGGAGGCGCCCGGCAGCGTCATGCCGATCGATTCGGCGATCGCCATCATGGTGCTGGCCGTGCCCATGGTCATGCAGGTGCCGTGGCTGCGCGCGATGCCGAATTCGATGCCGGTCCACTGCTCGTCGGTGATGTTGCCGGCGCGCCGTTCGTCCCAGTATTTCCACGCGTCCGAGCCGGAGCCCAGCACCTGCCCCTTGTAGTTACCGCGTAGCATGGGGCCGGCCGGGATGAAGATGCAGGGCACGGCGGCGCTGGTGGCGCCCAGCAGCAGGCCTGGGGTGGTCTTGTCGCAGCCGCCCATCAGCACGGCGCCGTCGATCGGGTGCATGCGGATCAGCTCTTCCGCTTCGATGGCCAGGAGGTTGCGGTACATCATCGTGGTCGGCTTGACCGCACTTTCCGACAGCGAGATGGCCGGCAGTTCGATCGGGAAACCGCCGGCCTGCAGGATGCCGCGCTTGACGTCGTCGACGCGCTGCTTGAAGTGGGCGTGGCAGGGATTGATGTCGGACCAGGTATTGATGATGCCGATCACCGGCTTGCCCATGAATTCGTCGGGCGAATAGCCCATTTGCATGATGCGTGAACGGTGGCCGGAAGAGCGCAGATCGTCGGGAGCGAACCAGCGGGCGCTGCGGAGTGTCTCAGGTGTTTTCTTTGTCATGATGATCTCGAGGGCAATGGCTTTGCGTTGAAGCATTAAAGCACTAATGTATTAGTGTGTCAAAGTGTTTGCGCTGATCGAAATCGCTTATCATGTCGGTATCTCATTCAGCTGAAGACCGACCATCGCCATGCATGCCGCCCTCGAACTGCCGGAGTTCACGCTCGACCGCTCGCGCCACGCTGCGCCCCAGGTGTTCGAACGCTTGCGCGACATGATCATCGACATGACGCTGACACCCGGCACCGTGCTGTCGCGCACCGAACTGGCGGCGCGCTTCGGCCTGTCGCAGACACCGATCCGCGACGCCCTGCAGCGCCTCGGCGAGGAAGGACTGGTCGACATCTTTCCGCAGCATGCGACCGTGGTACGGCCGATCGAAGTCGCGCTGGCACGCGAGGCCCACTTCCTGCGCAATGCGATCGAACTCGAAGTCGTGAATACCCTGGCCTCGCGCCCGGACCCCGCGCTGATCGCGAAGCTGCGGTCGAACCTGGCCCGCCAGCGCCTGGTCGCAGCGGAAGACGACCTGCACGAATTCAGCATGGCCGACCAGGCCATGCACCAGATGATGTACGTCGCCGCGAATGTGCCCAATCTATGGCAGATGGTCCGCAGCCAGAGCGGCCACATCGACCGCCTGCGCCGCCTCGACCTGCCGTCGCCGGGCAAGCTTGCGCGCGTGCTGGGCGACCATACCGAACTGGTGGATGCGATCGAACGCGGCGATGCCCCGGGAGCGCAAGAGGTACTGCGGCGCCACTTGTCCGGCACCTTGCGCAACATCGACGACATTCGCAAGCGCCATCCGAGCTACGTCCGCTGAGGCCCCGCTTGTCATGCCGCTGATCGCTTGGGTTACTGCACTTGCAACATTTCTGCGCCCAAACTAAGATTCGCCATTGCGATCTTTCTGGACACTCAATAATGAAGAGAAACACCGTGTTGCCCGAAGCGATTGTGGCTGAACCGCGCCTGTATCGGGTTGTGTCCGGCAAGATCGAGCAGCTGATCAAGGAAGAAAACATCCAGCCGGGCGAGCGCCTGCCGTCCGAGCGCGACCTCGCCATCAAACTGGGCGTCAGCCGCACCTCGCTGCGCGAAGCGCTGATCGCGCTCGAGCTGGGGGGCATCATCGAAGTGCGTGGCGGCTCCGGTGTCTACGTCAGCGAACAGGCCCCGCCCCAGCCCGAAGTGCGCCCGGCCGGCCCCGGCCCGTTCGAAGTGCTGGCGGCGCGCCGCATGATCGAAGTCGAAGTCGCCGCGATGGCCGCCAAGAACGCCACCGATGCCGCCATCGATGCGATCCTGGTCGCGGTCGAGCAGATGGAACAGCATCACGAAGACCTCGGCAACAACGAATCGGCCGACCGCAATTTCCACCTGGCGATCGCACGCGCTTCGGGCAACAGCGCGATGGTCGGTGTAATCGATTACTTGTGGAACCAGCGCGGCACCCTGTGGCACAAGCTGACCGAGCACTTCCAGACCGAGGAATTGCGCCAGCAGACCCTGATCGACCACCGGAACATCCTGGCGGCGATTGCGGCGCACGATGTGCCGGGGGCCAGGCTGGCGATGCGGGCGCACCTGGACCGGGTGACGCGGACGTTCTCGCGCGGTTGAGCTGCGGCTGTCTCAGCAGCCGCTATCGACGATGGCGACCCGCGCCGGCGTGACCACGCCACCGACCGACGTTGCCTCGGAATAGATCGCATTGCAGGTTTCGGCATCGGCGGCGCTCTTCGGCGACACTATCAGGTCGCGGCCATTGACCTTGATCTTCCAGTCGTCGTCGCCCAAGCCGGCGGCAGCGGCGGTGGTCGCGGCAGAGGACGGGTAGCCGATGACCATCGCGACGGCGACGCCTTCCATGTCGACGGGCGCGGTACGGGAACCGGTAACCAGGGACTTCCCATGCGTCATGGCACTGACGGAAGCGAGGGCGCCGCCGGCCGCGCGGACGGTGGCCTTGCGTGCATCGCTGCTCAGGTTGGCAAACTTCGGCAGCGCGGTGGCCGCCAGGATGCCCAGGACCACGATGACGACGATCAGCTCGATCAGCGTAAAACCGCCTTGTGCCTGGCCGGCCCGAATTTGCCTCACTTTCACCCTCTATCTCCAAACAAGTTAAGTTGCGCAGCCGTCCACAGGTGGTCAACCGGGTGCGGCGCTTGTTGATTTGATGCAACTTAAATATTTTACAGATAAAGCGTTCAAGAAAATACGCGGACGTAAATAATTTTCCCTTTCTGCAACACCAAGCGGCGAGCGGCTTTCGTTGCCTGCCGCTCAAGTCCTGGCTATGCAGCACGCCAGAGCAGTTCAAATTCTGCCTGGGAGATGATGAGGTAAGCCGCTTCCGCCAGATCGAGTGGCGTCTCGGCGAGTGCGCCGAATTGATCGTCGCTGCGCACGGTGCTGTAGCGAAGCCGTACGCCACCATCGTATTGTTCGATTTGCCGCGTCACCCAGCCATCAGGGTCGACCTCGAAATACCACCACGACGTCCCCCAGGCGTCGTATTCGTCGCCGCGCGTCTGGTTCCAATGTCGCTTTACGTATGTTGGCATGGCTTGATAAGTTTGACGATTTCTCCCGGGCGCACCAGGGCGATTGCATCCCCCGGCGATTTGAAGAACGTGTACTTGTTCTCGGCGGCTACTGCGGATGCCCGCTCGTGGACGTCCTGTATTTCGCGTCGATGCGGGCATCGATCTCGTTCGACAGTCGCTCCAGGTAACCCCGCCCCCGCTCGGCGTCGATGGCAGCAGACATCGTCTTGTTGAACGCGTCACGGAAGGTCTCGAAATCCGCTTCGTAGACATCGCCGGTCACGACCCAATCGATGCCATGCCGCTTGTACCGGTCGATGCGGTCCAGCATCTGCCGGTCCGGCGGCAGGCCGGGTACCAGGATCGCAGGCGTCTTATTTGCCAGACAGAGCCGAGCCATCGCGTTGCCGCTGTCGCGGGTGGCGCTCGACCTCGCGACGGCGAGATCCATGCACGGAACGCGCGCCCGCGGGTCGCGGAATCCGGTCAGTCTGACACACGCCAACCGCTGCTCGAAACCGGCAGGGACAGACGACCAGCAGCGGGCAGCGGCGGGCAGCTTCCTGAGGCCGAAGCCGCCTTTGCCCAGCGCATCCGCCAAATGCCGCATCGCTACGGGCCGACCAGCGACGGCGGCCCGAAACAGGAATCGAACGCCTTCATGGCGCGGCGCGCCGACTTCGCGACCATGCGGACCGAGGAGCAAGCCGGCAAGACGCTCCTGCTTTTCCGCATCGCCAAACTGGGCATCGAACCACAAGGATCGATGCAACGCCTTGTAGTCGCCTGCACGCATGCGCCGATTCTCATGGGCGGGATCGTCGCCCGCACATGCGGCGCACGACAGCAAACCGGCCAACAAGCCAGGCACCCATTTCGATCGCATCGACATGGCTTCTCCCACCGAGGAAGTGGCACAGCCTCTCCACCATGAGCGGCCCGAACCGCTACCTTATACCAGCAGCCCGGCACTACCTGAAAGCGTCAAGGCCGCCCGCTGCCCGCCGCCATCTGCGTGCGCAGGAAGGCCGCCGTCGCCTCCACCGTCGGCGCCAGCCACGGGTCGAACAACCAGAAACTGTGCGGCGTGTCCGGCAGCAGCACCGTCTGCGCCGCCACGCCCTGCGCCTTCATCTTTTCGATCATCGCTTCGCGCCCGACGGCAAAGCGTGCCTGCGCGCTGCCGATGAACAGGATCGGCGGCGTCTTCGGGGTCACATGAAAGGTCGGCGAAGCGTCGTGCCAGGTGTCCGCCGCTTCGGCATAGCTGCCACCCAGCCAGGACCCGGCTGCCGTTGGCCGCTTGGCCGGATTGTCCTCGTTCTCGCGCGCCTCCGGCGAGGTGAAGTCGGACAGGCCGTCGATGTTGACGATGGCCTGGACCGCGCTCGACACCGCCCCCGGCGCGCCGTCCAGATCGAAGCGCGCGATCTCGTTGGTCACGCCCACCAGGCTCGCGATCTGACCGCCGGCCGACCCGCCCGCGACTGCGATCCGCACCGGATCGATCCCGTACTCGCCTGCATGCGCGCGCACCCAGCGCAGCGCCGACTTGAGGTCGTGGATGGCGGCCGGATAGCGTGCTTCCGGCGACAGGCGATAGCTGACGGTTGCGGTGGCGAAGCCGCGTTCGGCCATGCGGATTGCCATCGGTGCGAACTCCGCCCGGTTGCCGGTCTGCCAGCCACCGCCGTGCACGAAGACCACGGCCGGCAGCGGCGCCGTTGGCTTCTGCGCCGGCAGGTACAGGTCCAGCTGCAGCGCATGGTCGCCGCGGCGTATATATGTGATGTCCCGGACCGCGCGCACCGATGCCGGCAGTTCGCTGCCGGCGATGCGGATGAACGGGTACTTCCCGATCAGCTTCGCGTAGGTGGTCTGCGCGGTGTACGGCGCCGGCGCGGGCGTGGCCGCGGCGGACTGCGCCGCCGCCAGCACGGGTAGGCACAGGCCGCACACCAGTATCGCGTTGCGGACAGGCTTCATGGCGTCTCCTTGTTGTCGGTGCAGCCTTCGTGGGCCACGTGGTTTGTCCAGTATGCCACGCTGCCACCACATCCGGCTAGTCCACCTTGCCAATGTGGCCAGACCAACTTAGAATGGTCCGACCATAAAACGGATGAGCACGGTCCATCAGAGATCCGGCCAGCCGACCACGACGATATGCAACCGGAGACAACGGTGAATCTGAACGCCAAGCTGCTCGCCAGCCTGATCGCCCTCGCCTTGAATACCTCGGCCCACGCCGACGGTCCCTTCCGCAATACCGACAACAAGAACCTCAAGGATCCTGCCGAGGGCAGCTATCCGGTCCCCTACAAAAAGCCGACCGCGGCCGAGATCACCGATGCGCTGCAGCGCGTGCGCGGCTACATGGAGTCGCATACGCCGACGCGCGTGGTGCACAAGAAGGGCGGCGCGGAAATCACCGACTTCACCACCCCGGTGGCGGATGCGGTGATGGACACCACCGACGCCGATTTCGGCCTGCAGGCCTACGAGATGGGCGTGGTCCACGCCGGCATGCTGAGGGCGGCGGAAGTCACCGGCGACAGGCGCTTCTCCGACCTCACCGCGCGCCACCTGCAGTTCTTCGCCGACCGCCTGCCCTACTTCCGCGCCCAGGAACAACGCTTCCACCTCGAGCGCAACAACAGCTTCGCGCGCTTCCTCGACCCGCGCTCGCTCGACGACGCCGGTTCGATGTGCGCCGCCATGATGCGCGCGCGTGCGGCGAAGGTCGGTCCCGACATGGCAAGCCAGATCAAGGTCTGCGGCGACTGGGTCGCCAGGGGCCAGTTCCGCCTGAAGGACGGCACCCTGGCGCGCGAGCGTCCGCAGGCAGTGTCGCTGTGGGCCGACGACATGTACATGGGCGTGCCGGCGCTGGCCGAACTGGGACGCATGAGCGGCAAGCGCGCCTACTTCGACGACGCCGTCAAGAACGTGCTGCAGTTCTCCGGCTACCTGTTCGACGAGAAGGATGGCCTGTACACCCACGGCTGGAACGCCAACAACCCGGACGCGCCGCACTTCTACTGGGGCCGCGCGAATGGCTGGGCGGTGCTGAGCATGTCCGACCTGCTCGACGTGCTGCCGCAGGACCATCCGGGCTATCCGAAGGTGCTGGCGCAGCTGCGCAAGGCGCTGCGCGGCATCGGCCAGCTGCAGTCGGGCAGCGGCCTGTGGCACCAGATGCTGGACCGGAACGACTCCTACCTCGAGACCTCGGCCACCGCGATCTTCGTGTACACCTACGCGCACGCAATCAACCAGGGCTGGATCAGCCCGACGACCTACGGCGACATCGCGCTCGCCGGCTGGGCCGGCCTGTCGACGCGCATCGGCAAGGACGGCGCGGTCGACGGTACCTGCGTCGGCACCACCTTCGCCGGCGACCAGGTCTATTACTACAACCGCCCGGCCAGCAAGGACGCGCTGCACGGCTACGGCCCGACCCTGCTGGCCGGCGCCGAAATGATCAGGCTGATGGCCAACCCGGCCTTCGAGATCCAGTACAAGGTGCGTACCTACCACTTCGTGCCCAAGGACGGCGGCCGGACCAGCTACCGCGAACATCCCTGAACTGTCTGTTCCCAACCACAACACGCCGAAAGCGTTCAAATAGTGGCTGGACCAGTTGTTAAACTGGCCAAACCAATTTAGACTGGACAGACCAGTCATTCAAGCGGAGCACCTACCAAAGACCAGCCACACGCTACCAGTTTCAAGAAGCCCGGAACGACACCAAAGGCGCCGCGGACACCGACGGCGCCACGTCATCGAGTCGCATCGAATCAAAACCAGGAGACAGCTTCATGAAGTACCCAACCAAGCGTACCAAGCATTCCATCGCCCTTTCCGCCATTTCTCTCGCCGTGTTCGCGCTGGCGCAGCAGGCGGCCGCGCAGCAAACCGACGCCACCATGCAGCGCGTCGAAGTCACCGGTTCCAGCATCAAGCGCCTGGCCGCCGAAGAAGCGCTGCCGGTCACCACCATCAAGGCCGAAGAACTGGTCAAGCAGGGCATGACCACCCTGGCCGACGTGATGATGGCGCTGCCGCAATCGGCGTCGCTGGCGCCGTCGCAGGCCGGTTCCGGCACCAACATCAACCTGCGCGGCCTGGGCGTGAACCGCACGCTGGTGCTGCTGAACGGCCGCCGCCTGGCCAACGAAGCGATCGCCGACGGCTACGCCAACCTCGACACCATTCCGATCAGCGCCCTGGCGCGCGTCGAAGTGCTGCGCGACGGCGCCTCGTCGATCTACGGCTCGGATGCGATCGGCGGCGTGGTCAACTTCATCACCAAGCGCGAAGTCCAGGGCGTCTCGGCCACCCTCCAGGCCGTGCAGCCGGAGCGCCACGGCGGCGGCGACGAGCAGCGCGTCACCCTGACCTTTGGCAAGGGCAGCCTGCAGAACGATGGCTGGAACCTGTACGGCACCGTCGACTTCCACCAGCGCAGCCGTCTCCTGATGTCGGACCGTGCCGGCTTCGTGCCGGATGCGGCCACCCTGACCTCGATCGGCCTGGCGCCGAGCGCCGCCAGCGGCGGCTACGCCACCCCGGCCAACTTCACCACGCCGACCAACAAGAACGCCGCCAATCCGTACTACGCGGCCGGCTGCCTGGCGCCCTACTCGATCCAGGGCGCCAAGAACACCTGCGTGCTGGACAACGATACCTACGGCACCGCGCTGTACCCGAACAAGCAGCTGACGATGTACGGCAAGGCGACCAAGCGCTTCGGCGAGCACACGGTCAGTCTGGAATACACGCGCGGCGACGAATCGATCTACAGCTACAAGAACCCGACCCAGGTGCTTGCCGTGGGTTCGCGCCAGGCGATCCTGCCGGCGTCCAGCCGCTGGTACCCGGGCGCCAGCGGCGGCGTGCCGGCAATGGCCGGCGTTACCGGCCAGCCGCTGACGGTGAGCTGGGCGGTCGCCGACGACGGCCCGGCCGTCACCCGCGACAACCAGGTCAACCAGCGCCTGCTGCTGTCGGCCGAAGGCAATTTCGGCGGCTGGGACTACCGGACCGGCGCCAGCTACGGCCTGTCGCAGCGCAAGGTGTACTTCGCGTCGGGCTATTACTCGGGCATCGGCCTGATCAACGGCCTGGCCAGCGGCGCCCTCAACCCGTTCGGCCTGCAGGACCAGGCCGGCCGCGACTACCTGAACTCGATCGCCGCCGACGGCATGCTGAACCGCAGCGCCAAGACCGCCTACTACGGCATCGACGGCACCATCAGCCGCTCGCTGATGGCCCTCGGCGGCGGCGACCTGGCGCTGGCGCTGGGCGCCGACCTGCACCGCGACACCAACGAAGACACCAAGCTGGCCCAGGCCACCGACATCACCTACGCCAAGTCGGTGGCGGGCCACGGCGACAGCGCCCGCAACATCGCCGGCGTGTTCGCCGAGCTGGATGCGCCGGTCACCAGGACCCTCACCCTGAACGGTGCGGTCCGGGTCGACAGGTACAGCGACGTCGGCAGCACCGTGACGCCGAAGATCAGCTTCCGCTGGCAGCCGACGAAAACCGTGATGTTCCGCGGTTCCGCCAATACCGGCTTCCGCGCCCCGACCCTGTTCGACCTGAACGGCTACCGCACCACGGTCGCCAACACCACAACCTCGGCGCGCTGGGACGACCCTGTGCTGTGCCCGAGCCCGACCCCGACCATCCCGGGCACCGGCACCGCCGTCGCCGGCGCCAACGCGGCCGACGTCTGCAACGCCAAGCTGAACAAGATGACCGGTTCCAATGCGAACCTGGAGCCGGAAAAATCGAAGGGCGGCACGCTTGGCGTGGTGTTCGAGCCGAGCCGCGCGGTCACGCTGTCGTTCGACTACTGGCAGGTCAACATGAAGAAGATGCTGGCCAACCTGCCGGAATCGGTCTACTTCACCAACTACGCCCAGTACCAGAACCTGTTCGTGCGCAATGCCGACGGCAGCCTCGCCTACATCAACAACACCACGATGAACCTGGGCGGCCAGATCGCCGGCGGCGTCGACGTATCCGGCAACTGGGACCTGCCGCGCACCGGCTTCGGCACCTTCCGCGTGGGGCTGGACGGCACCTGGCTGACCCGCTTCGACAACCAGCTGGAAGAGAACGGCGCCTGGATGTCGAACGTCGGCCGCTTCGGCTGGGCCAGCAACGGCACCACCTCCAGCTACCCGATCATCACCTACCGCTGGAAGCACAGCCTGCGCCTGTCATGGGAAAACGGCGACTTCGGCGCCCAGCTGACCAACAACTTCAACAGCAAGTACCGCGACGCCAACGTGGCGGTGGCGCCGCAGTACTACCGCGACATCCCGTCGTATTCGGTGTGGAACCTGACCGGCACCTGGCGTGCGCAGAAGCAGGTCACGGTCACCGCCGGCGTCACCAACCTGTTCGACAAGGCGCCGCCGATCACCAACAACACGGTGTACAGCTACGCTTACCTGAGCAGCGCGGCGAATCCGACCGGACGCGCGTATAACCTGCGCGTGACCTACGACTTCCAGTAAGCGCCGGGACGTAGAGCTGAGCGATGCAAGCCGACCCCGTGTCGGCTTGCCTTCATCGAGGAGCACAATGAAATTACGTACCATCGCGCCTGCCGCAGTGGCGGCGCTCGCACTGGCGGGGCCGGCCGCCGCGGCGCCGGTGCGCGTCATCCTGGTGGGCGACTCCACCATGGCCAGCAACAGCGGCTACGGCGACGCCCTGTGCGCCCGCTTCACGCCGCAGGTCGAGTGCGTCAACCTGGCACGCGGCGGCCGCAGTTCCAGGAGCTTCCGCGCCGAAGGGCGCTGGGACGCAGTCCGGCGCCTGCTGCAGGACGGCAGCGCCACCACCACCTATGTGCTGGTCCAGTTCGGCCACAACGACCAGCCGGGCAAGCCGCCGCGCTCGACCGACCTGGTCACCGAATTCCCGGCCAACATGGCCCGTTATGCGCAGGAGACCAGGGCGCTGGGCGGCGTGCCGGTGCTGGTGACGCCGCTCACCCGCCGCAGCTTCAAGGGTCAATGGCTGCGCGACGACCTGGCACCCTGGGCCGCCGCCATCCGCAAGGTGGCGCAGCAGGAGCATGCGGTGCTGCTCGACCTTAACGCCGACAGCGCGGCGGCCGTGCAGACGATGGGCCAGCAGGAAGCCGATACGCTGGCGATGGCACCGCCGCCGCCGGCAGTCGCGGCGCCTGCCGATCCGAACAAGGTGGAAATCGCCGGCGCCGCCAGGAGCGCCTTCGACCGCACCCACCTGGGCAAGAAAGGCGCCGACCTGTTCGCGCGCATGGTCGAGCGCGAGCTGGTGCAGGCGCTTCCCGCAACCCGCGCGTATTTCATCGACGGGGGCAAGCCTTGATGCGCCCCTCCCTTGCAGCCATCGCCGCCGCGCTGGGCAGCCTGTCCTGCGCCGCCCATGCGCAGGACAGCCGCGCGGTCCAGGAACCCAAGCTGCCAGCCGCCTGCGCCGTGCTGTTCGGCGAGGCGGCCAGCAGCGGCCGCGACGACGCCGCACGGATCCAGGCCGCGATCGACCAGTGCGCCCCCGGCCATGCGGTGGTGCTCTCGGCCAGCAACGAAAAGCGCAGCTTCGTGTCCGGGCCACTGCAGCTGAAAAGCGGCGTGACGCTGGTGGTCGACGCTGGCGCCACCCTGTATGCCAGTACCGATCCAGGCTTGTTCGACAGGGGTGCCGGCACCTGCGGCAGCAACGACGCCTCGGGCAAGGGCTGCCGCCCGCTGATCAGCGCCGAGAACACGCGCGGCAGCGGCATCATGGGCCGCGGTACCATCGACGGCCAGGGCGGCCAGAAGATCGCCGGCAAGGAGGAAAGCTGGTGGCAGATCGCCCGCCGCGCGCAAAAGGAAAAGACGCGCCAGAACGTGCCGCGCCTGATCCAGGTGGACCAGTCGCAGGCGTTCACCATGTACGGAATCCTGCTGAAGAATTCGCCGAACTTTCACGTGACCCTGAACAAGGTCGACGGCTTCACCGCCTGGGGCGTCAAGATCGACACCCCGCACGATGCGCGCAATACCGACGGCATCGATCCGATCTCCTCACGCAACGTCACCATTGCCCACAGCTGGATCCGCACCGGCGACGACAACGTCGCCATCAAGGCCGGCAATGGCGGCCCGACCGAGAACGTCTCGATCTTGCACAACCATTTCTACAGCGGTCACGGCATGTCGATCGGCAGCGAGACCAATGGCGGCGTGCGCAAGGTGCTGGTCGACGACCTGGCGATGGACGGCACCACGTCCGGCCTGCGCATCAAGAGCAACGATACGCGCGGCGGCGCGGTATCCGGCATTCTCTACCATGACGTCTGCATGCGCGGCATCAAGACCCCGATCGACATCAGCACCCACTACGAAGACGCGGGGCAGCCGGGCAAGCTGCTGCCTTCCTACAGCGACATCCGCATGGAGCGCGTGCGCAGCACCGGCCCGGGGCCGGCGCGCGTGCGCCTGCAGGGCTACGACGATGCCCACCCGCTGAACCTGGCGCTGAGCGACGTGACGGTGCAGGACGAGCCGCAGGTGATGATGGGCCACACCCGCCTTTCCGGTACGCCGCTGAATGCGCCGCACGCGGCCAACATCGAGTGCAGCGAAAAATTCCTGCCCTTCCCGGCCGAACCGGCACGCAATGCGCGGCCGCAGCTCAGCGCCGAACAGGCCCGCGCCTACGACTACCGCGAAGTGCTGAAGTACGTCGGGGCGGTCGGCAACGAGCGTGTCGAGCCCTGGGATCCGCTGGCCGACCCGCTGGTCACGCAGGCGCGCTTGAGCCCCGACTACGTGGTGGATGCGGGTGCGCCGGCCGACGGCGTGACCCGCTTCGCCTCCGTACAGGCAGCCGTCAGCCGCGCCCTCCTCGACACCGGCCGCAAGAAGCGTATCTACATCCGCCTGGCGCCCGGCACCTACGACGAGCTGGTGTACGTGCCGGCCGGCGGCGCGCCGATCACCCTGTACGGCGACGGTCCCGATCCGCGCGCCACGCGCATCCGCGCCGGCCTGGATGCGTCCACCACCGGCGCCGCCTACCGCCAGCGCTACGCCGCCCAGTTCGCGCAGGCCGCGCCTGGCGTGCGCGCGCTCTACGACGGGCTGAAGGACTTGGCGGCGCTGGGCACCTACGGCTCGAGCACCGTGTGGGTGCAGGCGGACGGCTTCCAGGCGCGTAATCTCACCATAGAAAACGTTTACAACCGCGACGGCGGCGTCAAGCACAACGAATGCACGGGCGACAACTGCCCGGACACCACCGGCGGCAGCCGAGTGCACCACCAGGCGGTGGCCCTGCGCGTGGACGGCGCCGACCGCGCCCAGTTCGAGGGGGTTGCCCTGCTCGGCCTGCAGGACACGCTGTTCCTCAGCTCCAAGGATTACGTCAATACGGTGCGCAGCTTCTTCCACAAGACGTGGATCGAGGGCGACGTCGACTTCATCTTCGGCGACACCATCGCCTACTTCCAGGATTGCGAGGTGCGCCAGATCGGCGGCCGCCCGGCCTCGTACGCGCTGGCGCCGGACACCAGCCGCCGCGCGAAGTACGGCATGGTGTTCAACGGCTGCCGCTTCAGCGGGGATACCTCCGCCAAGGCGAAAGACACCGCCTTCTATTTCGCCCGCCAGTGGTTCCACAACCAGCGCTGCACGCCCTACGGCCGGGTGCCGGTCGAGGGCTACACCTGCAGCCTGGGCGAGGTCGACGTCTACAAGGCGCCGAACGGCACCATCCGCAAGCGCACGCTGGAAGCGGTCGGCAAGGCGGTGATCCTGCATTCGCGCATCGGCGCCCACATCGTCAGCGACAACCCCTGGTCCGAATGGAACCGCAACGGCACGCTGGCGCACCGGCCGGCCCAGTTCAGTTCAGAAGACTGGTGGAACAACCTGCAGCAGGCCGGCTTCGACCCGGTCACCAGGTTGGGCGAGACCGTACGCCCGGCACCCGCCGACATCTACCTCGGCGAATACAACAACACCAATGAATGATGGAGACCGCATGAGCACCCGTTTCAACCACCGCCGCACCTTCCTGCGCGGCGCCTCCGCCGGCGGCCTGGCGCTGCTGGGCGCTTCGTTGCCGCTGGCTGCGGTACGTGCCGCCGCCGCGCAGGCCGCTGCCGCGCAAGCCGCCGATCCCTGGCAGCAGGCACACGCCATCGCCGACCGCCTGCAGATGCCGGTCAAGTTCCGCAAGGTCGACTACAGCATCGCCGACTTCGGCGCTGCTCCCTGCCGCCTGGTGCCGGTCAAGGCCTGGATCTCGTTCGAAGAGCAGGAAACGGTCAAGACCCCGGCGCCGGACAGCAAGGATTGCTACGCGCCGATCCGCGACGCCATCGCGCGCTGTCACGCGGAGGGCGGCGGCCGCGTCGTGATTCCGAAAGGCGACTGGTTCTGCGCCGGCCCGATCGTGCTGCTGTCGAACGTGAACGTGCACCTGCAGGCCGGCGCCCACGTCTACTTCAGCAACGACCCGCGCGACTACGCCAAATACGGCGACGTCGACTGCGGCGCCAACGGCAAGCTGGTGGTGTCGCGCTGGCAAAGCAACGACTGCCTGAATTTCTCGTCGATGATCTACGCCCACAACCAGAACAACATCGCCCTCACCGGCGACGACTGGACCGCCATCCTCGACGGCCAGGGCGGCGTGCCGTTCGCCGGCTCCAGCGATTGCTGGTGGACCTGGAAGGGCAAGAACATGACCATCAATTCGGTGGCGCAGGACAAGTCGCCGAACTACGTGCCGGGCAAGCTGGCCCAGAACCAGCCGAACCCGAACAACCCGGCATCGCTTGCGGACATCGCGCCTGGCCTGTCCGACGACAAGCGCCGCCTGATCCAGGGGAGCGGCGACAAATGGCGCGCCGACGATGCCTTCTTGCCGGCGCTGTCCGAAGCCGGCGTGCCGATCGAGAAGCGCGTGTTCGGCCTCGGCCACTACCTGCGCCCGCCGATGATCCACCTGGTCGGCTGCACCGGCGTGCTGCTGCAGGGCTACCAGGTCACGCACACGCCGTTCTGGCAGCACCACCCGGTGGCCTGCCGCGACCTCACCATCCGCAAGGTGTACGCCAACAGCCTCGGCCCGAACAGCGACGGCTTCGATCCGGAATCCTGCGACGGCGTGCTGGTGGACGGCTGCCAGTTCGACACCGGCGACGACTGCATCGCGATCAAGGCCGGCAAGAACCTGGACACCCAATTCGGGCCGTCGCAGAACATCGTGATCCAGAACTGCATCATGCACAGCGGCCATGGCGCGGTGACCCTCGGCAGCGAGATGTCGGCCGGTATCCAGAACGTGTATGCGCAGGACCTGGTGTTCCAGAACAAGAACTGGGCCACCAATCCGCTCAACATCGCGATCCGCCTGAAGACCAACATGAACCGCGGCGGCTTCCTGCGCCACTTTTATGTACGCAACGTCAGCATCCCGAACGGCGTGCAGACCACGCCCTCGTTCTACGCGACCCTGCCCGGCTCGCCGATCCCCGACCGCTCGGTGGCCGCGGCGGCCGGCGGCGTGATCACCTTCGACTGCGACTACACGCCGCGCGCCGACAACGTGCGCATCCGCCCGCCGGAAGTCAGCGACGTCCACATCTCCAACGTCAAGGTCGGTAACGTCATGGCCAAGGATGGCAAACGGTTCTCGAGCTACCAGGCCGTCGTCATCCTGGGGCCGGTCGCCTTCGACTACAACGGCCCGGACCCGCGGCCCGATGTGCTGCCGGTGCGCGACGTCACCATCACCGACTGCGATTTCGGCACGCCGTCGAACGCCGGCAATCCCTGGTTCCTGTACAACGTGCGCAACCTGAGGATGAGCAACGTGACGATCGCAGGCAAGAAGGTGAATACCACGCTGTCCGCCTGATTACTGGCACACCAAAAGAGAGGAGACAGAGATGAACGAGATCGGCAACAAGAACCGCCGCGGCATCCTGAAAGCGGCGGGCGCTGCGGGCCTGATGCTGGCCGGCGGCGTCCATGCGCACGCAGCCACCGCCACGACGCGCAAGCGTTACGCAGTAGTTGGCGTGGGCTCGCGCTCGCGCATGTACACCGACGCCGCCACCGGCAAGTTTCGCGACACGTCCGAGATCGTCGCCGTCTGCGACGCCAACGCCGGCCGCGTCGAACGCGCGGTCAAGGCGATCTCGAAGACCGGCGCCAGCCAGCCGCGCCCCTACCTGGCGGCCGACTTCGACAGGATGCTGCGCGAGACGAAGCCGGAATTCGTGATCGTCACCACCAAGGACGCGACCCACGACGACTACATCGTGCGCGCGCTGGATGCCGGCTGCGACGTCATTACCGAAAAGCCGATGACGACCACGTCCGAGAAGGCGCAGCGCATCCTGGACGCCGTCAAGCGCAGCGGACGCCACATCCGCATCACCTTCAACTACCGCTATTCGCCGCCGCGCACCCAGGTCAAGGACCTGCTCATGAAAGGCGAGATCGGCGACGTGCTGTCGGTCGACTTCACCTGGCTGTTGAACACCGTGCACGGCGCCGACTACTTCCGGCGCTGGCACAGCAACAAGGCCAATTCCGGCGGCCTGATGGTCCATAAAGCCACCCATCACTTCGACCTGGTCAACTGGTGGCTCGGCGCCCAGCCCGAGCGCGTGGCCGCCTTCGGCTCGCGCCAGTTCTACACACCGGAGACGGCGAAGCGCATGGGCCTGCAGGGCGCCCACGAGCGCTGCCTGACCTGCCCGGAAAAGCAGAAGTGCAGCTTCTACTTCGACCTGGCCGCCGACCCGGGCCTGAAGGCGCTGTACCTCGACAACGAGAAATACGACGGCTACTTCCGCGACCAGTGCGTGTGGCGCCCCGAGATCAACATCGAGGACACGATGAACGTGATGGTCAGGTACGACAACGGCGTGCAGCTGAAGTACGCGCTGTCGGCCTATGACGCCTGGGAGGGCTACCACATCGCCTTCAACGGCACCAAGGGCCGCCTCGAGCACCGCATCGTGGAGTCGGCCGGCGCCGCCGGCGCAGCCAAGGTGCAGAGCGGCAGCGAAGGCGTCAGCACCCGCATCATCCCGCTGCGCGGCGCGCCGCGTGACATCGAACCCTGGACCGGCAAGGGCAGCCACGGCGGCGGCGACGAGGTCATGCTGGCCGAGATCTTCGGCAGCGCGCCGGCCGATCCGTACAAGCGGGCGTCGGACGAGCGCGCCGGCGCCTGGTCGGCCCTGGTGGGCATCGCCGCCAACCGCTGCTTCGAGACCGGGCAGACGGTGAAGATCGCCGACCTGGTCACGGGCCTGGGCCTGCCCGAGCGGGCGCCGATGCCGGACCATGGCATACCGCTGCCGATGCCGCTGCGGGTCAGGATTCCCTGAAGCAGAGGCATAAATACAGGCCGGCAAGATAGCGTGCGCTGCCCACCCGTCCCAAGTGCTAGGGTTGACCTCATCAACCTTACACGGCAAATGGAGCGGATATGAGCAAGACAGTAGGCGATTTCGTGGTGGAACGGCTGGCCGAATGGGGCGTCAAGCGCATCTTCGGCTATCCGGGCGACGGCATCAACGGCGTGATCGGCGCCCTGGCGCGCGCCAAGGGCAAGATCGAGTTCATCCAGGTGCGGCACGAAGAGATGGCGGCCTTCATGGCGGCCGCCTATGCCAAGTTCACCGGCGAGCTGGGCGTGTGCCTGTCGACCGGCGGCCCGGGCGCGTCGCACCTGATCACCGGCTTGTACGACGCCAAGCTGGACCACCAGCCGGTGCTGGCCATCGCCGGCCAGGCCGCGCGCACCATCCGCGGTGCCCACTACCAGCAGGAAGTGAACCTGGACCGCATGTTTTCCGACGTCGCCGAGTTCGTGCAGGAAGCCTCGGTGCCGACCCAGGTGCGGCACCTGCTGGACCGCACCATCCGCATCGCCACCGCCAACCGCGGCGTCGGCGTGCTGGTGCTGCCCAACGACCTGCAGGAAATGAAGTACGAGGACCCGCCGCGCAAGCACGCCAACGTGTATTCCAGCAGCGGCTACACGCGCCCGCGCGTGATCCCCTACGATGCCGACCTGCTGCGCGCGGCCGAGGTGCTGAACAGCGGCAAGAAGGTGGCGATGCTGGTCGGCGCCGGCGCCCTGGGCGCCACCGACGAAGTCATCGCGGTGGCCGACCGGCTCGGCGCCGGCTGCGCCAAGGCGCTGCTGGGCAAGGCGGTGCTGCCGGACGACCTGCCCTGGGTGACGGGTTCGATCGGCATCCTGGGCACCAAGGCCAGCTGGGACCTGATGAACGATTGCGACACCCTGCTGATGGTCGGCACCGCCTTCCCGTATGCCGAATTCCTGCCCAAGGAAGGCCAGGCGCGCGCGGTCCACATCGACATCAACCCGGGCATGCTGGGCATGCGCTACGCCAGCGAAGTCAACCTGCACGGCGACAGCGCCGAGACCCTGCGCGCGCTGCTGCCGCTGCTGAACCACAGCCAGGACGGCACGTGGCGCCAGAAGATCTCGTCCAGCATCGCGGATTCGCGCAAGCAGCTGGAAGAGCGCGCGCTGGCCCCGGCCAAGCCGATCAATCCGCAGCGCGTGGTCTACGAGATGTCGCCGCGCGTCCCGGACGACGTCATCGTCACCAGCGATTCCGGCTCCTGCGCCAACTGGTACGCGCGCGACCTGCAGGTCCGGCGCGGCATGATGTGCTCGCTGTCCGGCGGCCTGGCCTCGATGGGCGCGGCGGTGCCGTATGCGATTGCCGCCAAGTTCGCACATCCGACCCGTCCGGTGGTGGCGCTGGTCGGCGACGGCGCCATGCAGATGAGTAATATGGCGGAGCTGATCACGGTGTCGAAGTACTGGCGCCAGTGGGCCGATCCGCGCTGGATCGTCTGCGTCTTCAACAACGAGGACCTGAACCAGGTGACCTGGGAGCAGCGCGTGATGGAGGGCGACCCCAAGTTCGAGGCCAGCCAGAACCTGCCGGACGTGCCTTACCACCGCTTTGCGGAACTGATCGGCCTGAAAGGCATCTTCTGCGACGACCCGCAACAGGTCGGCGCGGCGTGGGTGGAAGCGCTGGCCTCGGACCGCCCGGTGGTGCTGGAGTTCAAGACCGATCCGGAAGTGCCGCCGCTGCCGTCGCACATCACTTTTGAACAGGCCAAGCAGTTCATGAGCACGATCGTGCATGGCGATCCGAGCGAGGGCTCGATGCTGGCGGGCGTGGCGCGCCAGGTGCTGAGTGCGATCCTGCCGGGCGAGAAGAAGTAAGGTTGCCCGCTTGACCGACGTCGTTCCCGCGCAGGCGGGAACCCAAGTTCGACGCGTGTCGGTCATGCAGGCAGTACTTGGGTCCCCGCCTGCGCGGGGACGACGTGCATGTCTCGCTCAGAGCTTGCTGTCCAGCGTCACCTGCGCGCCGCCCAGCCCTTCCGCCGTGGCGCTCAGCACCACCTTCCCACCCTCGCCCGCCCGCGTGCGCACGATCGCCAGCGCCAGCCCGTTGAAAGCATTGCGCTCGCGCGACTGGAAGGATTCGAAGCTGGTCGGATCGCCATTGTCGGTGGCGACGATCTCACCCGGCCCGCTCAGGCTGAAGCGGATGCGGTCGTGGGTACGCGGTACCGCCCGGCCGTCCTTGTCGAGGATGCGCACGGTGACGAAGGCAAGGTCGCTGCCGTCCGCGCGCAGCGTGCTGCGGTCGGCTTCCAACGCCAGGCGCGCCGCCGGACCGCTGGTGGCGACCTTGTCTTCGGCCCAGCGCCTGCCATTCTTGTAGACGACTGCGCGCAATTCGCCCGGCTGGTACACGACATCGTCCCAGCGCAGCCGGTACTCGCGCGGACCGCGCCGCTTGCGGCCGAGCGATTTCCCGTTCAGGAACAGCTCGGCCTCGTCGCCCGAGGTGTACAGGTGCACCGGCGTGACCTGGCCGACGCGCTCCGGCCAGTTCCAGTGCGGCAGCAGGTGCGCCATCGGCAGGTCCGGACGCCAGCGCGCCTGGTACAGGTAGAAGCGGTCCTTCTTGAAGCCGGCCAGGTCGACGATGCCGAAGTAGGAACTGCGCGAAGGCACCGCAATTTTTTTCATGGCTTCCAGCTGCTGCGCCATGCGCTGCTGCTGCGCCGGATCGGTGAAGTTCAGCAGGTTGGTGGCGTCGTTGCCGTAGGGCGTGGGCTCGCCCAGGTAATCGAAGCCGGTCCACACGAATTCGCCGGCCACGAAGGGATTCTCGTCCTGGCCCTTGAACTCGGCGTCGGGCGTGGTCGCCCACGGCGGCGCCGTCAGGTCGTAGCTGCTGACCTGGAAGTTGGCCAGCCCCTTCGACTTGTCGTCGCTCACCGGAAAGAAATACTCGCCGCGCGAACTCACGGTCGATGCGGTCTCGCTGCCGAGCAGCGGCAGGTGCGGCGCATGGGCGTGCAGCTTGGCGTATTCGTTCGGCTTGTAGTTATAGCCGAACACGTCGACCGTGTCCTGGAAACCGTTGTAGCCCGAGGCCACGTGGTTGAAGGCGGAGGTGACGGGACGCGTGCGGTCTTCGCCGCGCGCGATCTCGGCCAGCCGCGCCGACAGCTTCCAGCCTTCCGGGCGACCCTGTTCGGGAATCTCGTTGCCGATGCTCCAGGCGATCACGCTCGGGTGGTTGCGGTCGCGCCGGATCATGGCGCGCAAGTCCTTCTCGTGCCAGGCATCGAACAGGGTGTTGTAGTCGTTCGGCGTTTTCTTCTCGCGCCAGGCGTCGAAGGCTTCGTCCATCACCAGGAAACCCATGCGGTCGGCCAGGTCGAGCAGTTCGGGCGCCGGCGGATTGTGGCTGGTGCGGATGGCGTTGACGCCCATCTCGCGCAGGATCTCGAGCTGGCGTTCGAGCGCACGCGTATTGATCGCGGTGCCGAGCGCACCGAGGTCGTGGTGGTCGCACACGCCCTGGATCGGCAGGCGCTGGCCGTTCAGCAGGAAGCCTTTCTGCGCGTCGAAAGCAATGGTGCGGATGCCGAACGGCGTCTCGACCACGTCGACCGTGCGCCCCTTGTCGAGGACCGTGCTGACCGCGACGTAGCGCTGCGGGCTGGCCGGGCTCCACAGGCGCGGATTCGGCACCTGCAAGGCTTGGCTCAGCTGCACCTGGCGTCCGTTGGCGACCTTGGCGGCGCCTGAAGCCTCCCTGCGCGCGACCGGCGCGCCGCTGCGGCGGCCGTCCGCGTCGAGCGCGTAGATCTCGGTCGTGACCTGGACTTCGGTATCGGCGCCGTGGTTATCCAGCGTCACCTGGACGTCGACCGTGGCCGCTGCGGCGCTCACCTGGGGCGTGGTGACGAAGGTGCCGTACTGCGCCACCGCGACCGGCGCGGTCTTGACCAGCCACACGTTGCGGTAGATGCCGCCGCCCGGATACCAGCGCGACGACTCGGGCGGATTGTCGAGGCGGACCGCCACCACGTTGTCGCCGCCCGGCTTCAGGTGCGGCGTCAGGTCGACGCGCCAGGAGGCATAGCCATACGGCCAGCCGCCGATGTAGCGGCCGTTGATCCACACCGCGGCATGCGACATGGCGCCGTCGACGTCGAGGTAGACACGGCGCCCGGCATCGCCGGCCGGCAGCGTGAAATGCTTGCGGTACCAGCCGACGCCCCACCAGGCCAGCTTGCCGGTATCGCCCGGGTATTCCTGCCTGAACGGTCCTTCGATGCCCCAGTCGTGCGGCAGATTCAGCTTGCGCCAGCCGGCGTCGTCAAAACCGGCCTGGGCGGCCGGCAAACCGTTCCTGAGGTCGGCCTCGGCCGGCTGCTGCGGGCTGCCGGCGGGGTCGCCCTTGCTGAAACGCCAGTCGGCGTTGAAGGCAATGCGTTCGCGAAGCATCGTGTCCGCGGCGTGTGCTGCACCGCCGCTCAGCGCGGCACTCAGGACGAGGAAGGAGAACAGGCGCTGGGGTGTCGGCATCGGCTGGGCAATCGAGTGACAGATCAGCCAAGTATGGCGCAAACAGGAGCGCTTGGGACCAAACATGCAGGACAAATGATGCCGCCCGCTGAAATACTCAGGCGGCTGAGCGATCAGTCCTTCGATCCGGCCTTCCAGCGCAAGCCGAAGCCGTATTTCTGGTCGAGCGCACGATGCTCCGCCACATACTCGGCCAGCTTGGTCACCTGCAGTCCGCCCGCGGTGTTTTCGATCATCGCGATCGCGCACATGCGCTGGGCAGTCCCGTTATCCAGCCGGACCTCGATCACCGGCTGGTCCGGCAGCGTGATCGTGACCACGCCATCGGTCTGGGTCCAGTTGGCGACGCCCTGGTAGATGAAGGCAAACACCAGCACGCGCCGGATCTGGTCGAAATGGTCGCCGTTCACGTGCAGGTTCTCGCCGCCGCTCACCGCGCCGGTGCGGTCGTCGCCATCGAGGCTGATCCAGGGGCGCTGCTCGAAACCGCCGAAACGCTCCCCCAGGGCCTGGACCACGCCCGCGCTGCCGTCGGCCAGTTCGTAAAGGCAGCCGAGATCGAGGTCGGTACCGCCTGCCCCTCCCGCGGCGCCGCGCAGTCTGGCGAGGAATCCGCGCGGCGCGCCGGGCGCCTGCTGGTTCCAGTTCAGGTTGACGTGGATGCGTCCGAACCCGGCGCCGCGGCGCTTCTCGAGCGACACCTTGTCGCCGCGCTTTTCCAGCGTGATCTTCGACAGCGAGACCGGTCTGTTCTGCGCCGGTGCGAGCGTGGGCGTGGGCCGGGCCGCCGCAGCCGGCGCTTCCTCGCCGCCGAAGTGCTTCAGCAGCGCCGCCATGCCGCCATCGAAGCCCTGGCCGACCGCGCCGAAGCGCCAGCCGCCATCGCGCCGATACAATTCGCCCAGGATCACGGCCTTCTCGGACGCGAAGTCGGCGCCGCCCAGCGTGAACTGCGCGCCGTCGCTGAGGCGCAGCACCGCCTGGCCGACGTCGCGCATCGTGCCCGGCCCGTCGAGTGCGGCCGTGAACACCAGCTTCGCGATCGATGGCGGCAGTGCAGCGAGGTCGACCTGGAATGATGCCCGCCCCTGCTGCAGGCGCAGTGCGATCGCCCCGCCGGGACTCGACAATTGGTTGTAGAACACCATGTAGCGGTCGTCGGACAGGCGGCCGTCCGCGTCCAGGCCGAAGCACGAGATATCGGCGCTGCCGCTTGTCGTCTGTACCTCGATGGCGATCTCGAAGCGATTGCCGAGGCCAAGGTCGGCGAGTCCGGCTTTCTGGCCGCGTGTCAATGCATGCATAGTCATTACCGTGTCAAAAATCGTGCTGAACATGATATACGGTGTGCCGCGCGGACGGGTGCAGGCTTATGATCGCGGCATGCAGAGCGCATAGCCGGCGGAGGAGCGATGGAACGCCAGACCCTGGACACATTCGACGTGGAGCGGCTGGTTCCCGGCTTCCGGCCACCGCCGCGCCCGGCCGCCGCACACGGCGGAGCGGCCGCCGATCCGGCAGCCGTCGCCGCCGCGGACGCCGCCATGCGGCGCTGGCGCAGCCCTATCGCTGGCCCGCTCGTGCCGGGCTCGGACGCCCACCGCGAAGCCAGCTGCCGGATGTTCCGCGAGACATTCAACCCCTACCGCCCCGCCGTCCTCGACTGGCCGGTGCTGGCGCCGGACGCACGCGAGCGCATCGTGTCGCTGCCGATCTGGGACATCGCCGTCCAGACCGAAGGCAAGGCGCGCCTGCGCATGGCGGCCTACGCCGCGACCCTGCCGGACCCCGACATGCGTGACGCGCTGGCCCTTAACGCCTGGGAAGAGCACCGCCACAAGGAAGTGCTGGCGCACATGGTGGCCGCCTACGGCATCGCACTGGCCCCCGAGCCGCCGCCGGCGATGCCGGCCGATCCGGAATGGGCCTACCTGGTCACCGGGTACAGCGAATGCATCGACAGCTTCTTCGCCTTCGGCCTGTTCGAGCTGGCGCGCCGCTCGGGCCTGTTCCCGCCCGCGCTGGTCGACACCTTCGAGCCGGTGATGCAGGAAGAGTGCCGGCACATCCTGCTGTTTGCCAACTGGGCCGGCTGGCACCGGGCGCGGCTCTCGCCCTGGCGGCGCCTGCGCTTCGAGTGCAAGGTGGCGCGGGTATGGGCCTTCCTGGCGTGGGAGCGCATCGGGCTGGCGCGGGCGGTCGATGCCGGGCCGGCTGCCAAGGCGCAGGACAATAATTTCACCTTGAACGGCGCGCAGTCGGTGTCCGGCGACGGAGTCGGTCTGCGGACACTGCTGGCCTTGTGCCTGGCCGAGAACGAGCAGCGCTTTGCCGGCTACGACGAGCGCTTGTTGCGGCCGCAGACGATGCCGCGGCTGGTGCGCTGCGCCTTGCGCCTGATGCGGCTTGCGGGATGCAGGGCAGCTTGATGCGATACGGGTGTCATGCACATCGCCGCGCCGAGGCCCGGCGGCTTCCTCGTGGAAGCGATAATCGACCGAGCAGTGCAGATCGACGCCCGGCCGCGCTCCTGCCCCGTGCCGCCTGTATTGAAAACGAGCAATCCATCTCCACCTTGAAAGAATGACAGGATTTCCGGTCAAACATTTATAAACTGTTGGGGATTCAGGAAAAGAAATGAACATTTTGCGAGTTCCAGGTATCGCCGCTATCGTCTCAGTCCTCGCTTGTTCACCGGCCTTTGCCCAATCAGCCAGCTTTCCAGACCAAAATGGCATGCAAATGACGGCCGCGAGCCGCCAGCAGTTGATCGACAAGCTGATCAAGGAAGTCAACAGCAGCTACGTCTTTCCCGACATGGCTAAGAAGGTCGAAACGTCGTTGCGTCAGCAGCAAAAGCGCGGCGCTTACGACACCATGTCAAGTCCACAGCGACTGTCCGAAGTCCTGACCGATGAGCTGCAAGCTGTCACCAGGGACCGGCACCTGCGGGTGACCTACAGCAAGGAAATGATCGAGGACAGGAAGTCCTATGACGAGCGATCGCCGGAGGAAGTGGCGGGCTACCTCGCTACGATGAAGTCGAACAATTTTGGTGTGGAGCGGGTCGAACGCCTGCCGTTCAACATTGGGTACCTGGAACTTCGTGGTTTTGCGCGCGCCACCGACGCAGCCGAGACCCTGGCCGCTGCCATGACGCTGGTCGCCCATACCAACGCGCTCATCATTGACCTGCGCAATAACGGTGGAGGCGACGCTGCCGCCGTGATTCTGCTGGCCAGCTATCTGTTCGACAAGCGCACCCAGTTGAACGACTTCTATTTCCGCGAGGGCAACCGCACCGAACAGCGGTGGACTGCAGACGTCGTCCCTGGCTTGCGCTATGGCGGTACAAAGCCGCTCTATATCCTGACAAGCAAAGATACGTTTTCGGCAGCCGAAGATTTCACCTACGCGCTCAAGAACCTCAAACGTGCGACAGTCGTCGGCGAAACCACTGGAGGCGGCGCCAACCAAGGCGACGACAAGCGGCTATTACCAAATTTTTCCCTCTTTTTGCCCCTGGGCCGCACGATCAGCCCGGTGACCGGAACAAATTGGGAAGGCGTTGGCGTGACGCCGGATGTCAGCGTCTGTGCCCGTGATGCTTCGAAAACCGCACAGGTGGCCATTTTGACGAGGATGGCAGCATCGGAGAACGATCCGGACGGGCGACGCCGCCTGCATGAGCGCATTGCACAGCTTGGCGCTGGCGCTACCAGCGGCATCTCGTGCAGTTGATTCTCGTGATGATGTTTTGGATGAGGTCCCGCAATGGCAGGTTTTTCGTTTCCAGATGATTTTCCGCTAGACGAGTTGGTAGCTCAAGAACTAACGAACGTTTCAATCGGACGGCACTTCGTACGAATGCTGTTTGTGCGTCCCGGTGGGGTCGTGGCCGGCGTATCAAAGCACAAAGATGGGGCGTCCGTTGAAATCGAGGCAGGTTTTCGGCTTAAGACAAATGATGGGCGAACAATCTTAGCTACGAATCTGGATCTGGCTGCTGGAGCGGCGGCTTTGCTTGAACTGTTGGGACAAACAATTGTAGCGGTCGATCGTCGCCCCAACAATGAACTGTCTTTAGCCTTTTCTGGTGAAGCCACGTTGCTTCTGACCGTCGATGAACAAGGCTTTGATTCGCATCACCTACACGTTGGCGGGGAGTCGGTCGATGTGACCAAAACTTGGTGAACGCCTGGCGTGGGTCGGTTCCTGCCGTAGTAACAGCCCATGACCTTTGCGGCCCGGCAGCATGCGATGCTGAGTCAAACGGCCAAGATCGGCCAGAAAAGCCAGACAACCTGCGCTCAGGGTTTCCGAAACACGATCGCATGCTGGATCGGCAGCGATTCGATGCTGCGTTCCCACTTCAGGCCATGCGCCGTGGCTTCACGGCGCACCTGCGTCTCGCTCATCTTGTGCAGCGGCTTGATCGCGACTGCCGGATCTTCGGCGCGATATTCGACGAAGACGACGCGCCCGCCCGGCTTCAGGGCGTGGACGATGCTGTCGAGGACCTCTGCGGGATAGGCGAGCTCGTGATAGACATCGACCATGATTGCCAAGTCGACGCTGGCCGCCGGTAGTTTGACGCTGGTTTCGCTGCCTAGCACCGAGACCACGTTGTGCACGCCGCGTTTTGCCATCTGGCTGTCGAGCATACTGATCATTTCCGGCTGCACGTCCACTGCATACACACGTCCGCCGGGTCCGACCTGTTTCGCCAGCTGCCAGGTGTAGTAGCCGGTGCCGGCACCGATGTCGGCCACCGTCATGCCGGGCGCCAGCGCCAGTGCCCGCAGAAGCAGTTCCGGCCGCTCCTCGCGTGCGCGGCTTTCGCGCTCGAGCCATTGCGCGCCCTCCCATCCCATCACGCCGGCGATCTCGCGGCCCATGTAGCGCTTGCCAATGCCGTCCCGGCTGGGTACGACGCGTTCATAGCGCGTATCGGCAGCCGCTGCCTGCGCCGCGGCACCGGTATCAGCGGATGACGGCAATGCCAGAGCCGACAGGCAGGCCAGCAGGATCGGTAGCGTGCGGTGAGTGCGGGAGGTGCGGCAGTTGCGCGAGCGGGTGCGGTGCATGATCGGTTTCCGTAAGAAGTCGCTGCCTGCAATGACGCAGGCAGGCTTGCCGTGAATTGGAGTGATTTTACTTTAACAACATATGCCGAACCGCCGGTCTGCAGCGTGTCGATCCGTACCTTCGCTGCTGGAAAACCGTGCCCGAAGGATTTTCCTGTTCTGCCGTTCCACATGTATGATCCACAAACTCGGCCTTGAGCCTTGCAGAGCTTGCCAATGAATGTTGAGGCAAGTCACCCGAAATCGTGACAAGTCTGCAAAGCGCCGGGCGCGATGAAACATGTGGAAAGCAACGATGAAAAGCATTTTACCTATCTGTTCAAGATCATGGCTGGTGGCTGCGCTGGCGCTGTCTCTTGTAGCCTGCTCGACAACAAAAGTTCAGCCAACCAAAGGCGGCGGGCGCTATTACCGCAACGATGGTCCGCCAAAAGGCATCACGCAGGCACAGATCGATGCAGTCAAGGAGCCGGTACCCAAGGCAGAGCGGTTTGTCTCCGGTACGCTCAAGCCTTATGTTGCGATGGGAAATAGCTACCGGCCAATGAACAAGCTGGCGCCCTACCATGCGCGTGGCGTGGCAAGCTGGTACGGCACCCGTTACCAGGGATTGCCGACCTCAAGTGGCGAACTCTACGACGTGATGAAGCTCACGGCCGCGCATCCGATCCTGCCCATCCCCTCGTATGTCAGGGTGACCAACGTCGAGAACGGCCGGACGATCGTTGTCCGCGTGAACGACCGCGGTCCGTTCCTCTCTGACAGGATCATCGATCTATCGTACGTGGCTGCAGCCAAGCTCGGCTATGCGGCGAAAGGCAGCGCGCTGGTCGAGATCGACGTCATCCTGCCCTGAACGAGCCGTGAGTCCCTTAGCGTAAAACTGCATTTTTCCTGGAATCGGCATGTCTTCATCGGAACGGACTCGACGGGGTAAGACCGTCAGGCAGCTCATCGAAGAGCTGCAAAGCTTTGAAAATCAGGACCTTGAAGTTCGCATCTCGATCGACAGCGGCGACACCTCTGTTCCAATTTCATTGATTGGGAAAATCGAAGGCAAGTATGCAATGCTGATGCATTGCGACGATCTACCGGCGCCGCTTCGGCATCCGTAGCTCGCTGTTGCTCCAACAGCGAGCGATGAGCGTCAACTTCGAGGCGCGACACCAATAGCCGGTCAGCCCACCGTGCCGGCTACCTGTGCCCGCGCGCATTCCGCCTTCAACTGCGCCAGCGTCGGCGTCACGACCGGAAGAAAGGCAGCCTCGCGCCAGCGGCGGGCAAAGCCGCCATTCTCGCCGCGCAGGTAGGCCCGCCCGCCAAGCGCCTGCAACTCGAGCTGGACGGCATCGGTCGCGATCTCCACCATGCGCATGCGCAGGCCGAGCAGCTCGGGCGGCCGTTCACGCAGCCGCTCGCTGTCGACCCCGGTCGACAATGCTTCCCACAAGTCCCGGATCTGCGCCTCGAGTGCCTCGAGCTCGCCAAAGAGCACCGAGTGGCCATCGTCGAGCGCCGCGCGCGCCCCATGCAGGCTGGCGCGCGCCAGCCCGAGGCCCAGTCCGCATTGCATCCCCACGAACATCGGCCGGACGCCTGGCAGGAATGCCTTCGCCTGAGGATGAAGCTGCCAGTCCTCGCCGAGCCGGACGCCGGCCAGGCGCAGCGCCGCGGTGCTGGTGCCGCGCAATCCTGTCAGGTCGAGGTCGGGTTCGCGCGTCAGTCCGTCCGCATCGGACGGCAGCGCGAACACGGACGTGTCGGTGCCTTCCTGGTTGCCGGCGGCCAGCGCAAGGACGAAACCCTGCCGCTGCAGGTTGGTTGCCCAGGACACCTTGCCATTCAAGGTGAAGCCATCGGCGTCGGACGTGAAACGGGTCTGCAGCTGGCCGAGGCCACCCAGGAATTTCATGGCATTCGAGAGTCCGGGCGCGCCGGCCAGCTCGCCGGCCAGCAAGGATGGCAACAGCCGCTGCACCAGTGCGCGGTTCGGGCTGGCGAGCACGCATTCGATGAGCGCGCGCTGCGCCCAGAACACGAAGGCCGCGCTCATCGAGTAGCGGGCCAGGTCGGCGACGACGCCGATCGCGGCGCTCGGCCTGTCGCCGCTGCCGCCTGCGCTCGCCGGAACGCCGGTCTTGAAGATCTGGGCCAGGGCAAGGCGCGGTACCAGTGCGCCAGCCAGCGCGGCATCGGCGTCAAGGGCTTCGGCGCGCTCCTCCAGCCACAAGGTGAGTATGTCGTCCAACATCGTCATCGCTTCCATCGTCATGCGGCCTGGGCCGGAAGCGCTCATCCTAATTGAAAGCAAGTTCCATACATCGAGGAATCCGGTCTGCAAACGCCGGGCGCCTTAGTTCAGGTAACCCTCGCGTCCGAACCAGTCCAGGGCGGACGCCACCCCTGCCCTGTATGGCCCCGGCCGGTAGCCCAGTTCCCGCCGCGCCTTGTCCGAGGAAAAGAACATCCGGTTGCGCGACATCGCCAGCCCATCCACGGTGAGGAAAGGCTCCTTGCCGCGCAGCCTGGCCAGCGCCTCGGCCGCGTGCGCGAGCGGCACCAGGGGCGTTACCGGCAGCCGCACCCGCGGCGCGCGGCGCCCGCTGAGTTCGGCGATCTCGCCCAGCAGCTCGCGCAGCATCAGGTTCTCGCCGCCCAGGATGTAGCGTTCGCCGATTTTCCCGCGCTCCAGCGCCAGCAGGTGCCCCTGCGCCACGTCTTCGACGTCGACCAGGTTCAGACCGGTCTCGACGTAGGCCGGCATCCGCCCCCGCGCCGCCTCGACGATGATGCGCCCGGTCGGTGTCGGCCTGACGTCGCGCGCCCCGACCGGCGTCGACGGGTTGACGATGACTGCCGGCAGCCCCTGGAACGCGACCATGCGCTCGACCAGGCGTTCGGCCTCGACCTTGCTACGCTTGTAGGCGCCGATCGCCTCGTGCACGGCCAGCGGCGCCTCTTCGTCGGATGATTCGGTCGACGGGTCGACGCGCAGTGTCGCCACGCTACTGGTATACACCACGCGCTCGACCTCGGCCGCCAGCGCCGCCCCCATCACCGTCTCCGTACCTTCGATGTTGTTGCGGGCGATCTGGTCCGGGTCGCGCGCCCACAGCCGGTAGTCGGCGGCCACGTGCAGCAGCCAGCGCACGCCGGCCAGGGCGCGGCCGACGGCGGCGCGGTCGCGCATGTCGCCCTCGGCAATCTCGGCGTCCAGCCCGGCCAGGTTGCGGCGCGGACTGCTCGCGCGCACCAGCAGGCGCACCGGATAGCCTGCATGCAGCGCCGCGCGCGCCACCGCGGAACCGATGAAACCGGCCGCACCCGTGATCAGCATCAGGTCCTCCCTCATGGCGCGCCTCCGGCCCGCGTGGGCAACGTTGTCACTTGCGCGCATTCTAGGCGCGCGGCCGGATACGTGCGCTGTCGCGAACCTCTGCGCGTGTGCGTAATCAAACAGGTTTCGTCAACCCGAAGGCCGCCATGCACGTCATCCTCGCCCAGCCGCGCGGCTTTTGCGCCGGCGTCGTCCGTGCCATCGAGATCGTCGACCGTGCGCTCGAGCGCTACGGTGCGCCGGTCTATGTGCGACACGAAATTGTCCATAACAAGGCCGTGGTCGGCGGCCTGCGCGCCAGGGGCGCCGTGTTCGTCGAGGCGCTCGCCGAAGTGCCGCCGCAGGCGGTCACGATCTTCAGTGCGCACGGTGTGGCGCGCGCGGTCGAGGCCGATGCGCGGGCGCGCGACCTGCGCGTGCTGAACGCAACCTGTCCGCTGGTAGCCAAGGTGCACATCCAGGGGCGCCAGTACGCTGCCGCCGGTCGCGTCGTGATCCTGATCGGCCATGCCGGCCATCCCGAAGTCGAAGGCACGATGGGCCAGATCGACGGCCGCGTGCTGCTGGTGCAGGACGAGGCCGACGTCGACGCGCTCGACCTGCCGGCCACGACCCCGGTGGCCTATATTACCCAGACCACGCTCAGCGTCGACGATACCCGGGCGGTCATCGCCGCGCTGCAGCGGCGCTTCCCGGACCTGGTCGGCCCCGACGTGCGCGACATCTGCTACGCCACCCAGAACCGCCAGCGCGCGGTACGCGACCTGTGCCGCCAGGTGGACGTGCTGCTGGTCGTCGGCGCCGCCAACAGTTCGAACTCGAACCGGTTGCGCGAGATCGGCAGCGAGATCGGCATTCCTAGTTACCTGCTGGCCGACGGCAGCGAACTCGATCCGGCCTGGGTCGCCGGCGCGGCCACGGTCGGGATCACGGCCGGCGCGTCGGCGCCCGAGGCCATGGTCGAGCATGTGATCGCTGCGCTGCGTACGCTGGGGCCGGTCGAGGTGTCGACCATGGACGGGCTCGAGGAACACGTCGAATTCAAGCTGCCGCCGGAACTGGCCGGGCGCGCCGCCTGAGGGTCACACATACGGGAGAACTGCCATGGCGATCCCTTTCCTGCAGAAAGCGATGGTCGGCGCTTACGTGCTGCGCAAGCATCTCGCCGGCGAAAAACGCTATCCGCTGGCACTGATGCTGGAGCCGCTGTTCCGCTGCAACCTGGCCTGCGCCGGCTGCGGCAAGATCGATTATCCGGACGCGATCCTCGACCAGCGCCTGTCCCTCGACGACTGCCTGGGCGCGGTCGACGAGTGCGGCGCGCCGGTAGTGTCGATCGCCGGCGGCGAGCCGCTGCTGCACCGCGACATGCCGGCCATCGTCGCGGGCATCGTCGCGCGCCGCAAGTTCGTCTACCTGTGCACCAACGCGCTGCTGATGGAGAAAAAGCTCGACCAGTACCGCCCCAGCCGCTTCTTCGTGTGGTCGGTGCACCTGGACGGCGACGAAACCATGCACGACCGCTCGGTATGCCTGCCGGGCGTGTACCGGCGCGCGGCGGCGGCGATACGGCGCGCCAAGGATGCCGGGTTCAGGGTCAATATCAATTGCACGCTGTTCAACGATGCGGTACCGGAGCGGGTGGCCGCCTTCTTCGACACGCTGCGCGCCATGGGCGTGGACGGCATCACCGTCTCGCCCGGCTATGCCTACGAGCGCGCACCCGAGCAACAGCACTTCCTGGCGCGCGAGGCCACCCGCAAGCTGTTCCGCGACATCTTCGCGCGTGGCGAAGGCGGCCGGCGCTGGGCCTTCAGCCAGTCCAGCCTGTTCCTCGACTTCCTGGCCGGTAACCAGACCTACCGCTGCACGCCCTGGGGCAACCCGGCGCGCACGGTGTTCGGCTGGCAGCGCCCCTGCTACCTGCTGGGCGAAGGCTATGCCGCCACCTTCCGCGAACTGATGGAGGACACCGACTGGGATGCCTACGGTACCGGACGCTACGAAAAGTGCGCCAACTGCATGGTCCACAGCGGCTACGAAGCCAGCGCCGTGCTCGACACCATGGCACGGCCCTTGGCGGCGGCGCGGGTCGCCCTGCAAGGCGTGCGCACGCAGGGGCCGATGGCGCCGGACATCCCGCTGGCCGGCCAGCGTCCGGCCGAATACGTGCATGCGCGCCATGTCGCGATCAAGCTGGACGAGATCCGCGGGCGCAAGGCAGCCGGCGGCGCAGGCGGCGGGTCGCGGCGCGCGCCGCAGCGCTGACCGCCAGCGGAGTGCACCGATGCCTGCCATCTTCCCGAACGCCCTCGCCATCGCCGGCACGCTGTTGACGCTGCTGGCCACGTTGTACGCGTTCGCCGCCCTGCTGTGCCGCGGACGCACCTTCACGCCGCCACGCCACGGCCGCCAGCCGGCGCCGGTCGCGGTGACGGTGCTCAAGCCGCTGTGCGGCCCGGAGCCGCGCCTCGAACACAATCTTGCCACGCTCTGTTTCCAGACCCATCCGCAGTACCAGTTGGTGTTCGGCGTGCAAGACCCTGGCGACCCGGCCATCGCCACCGTCCACCGCCTGATGCGGCGCTTCCCGTGGATCGACATGCAGCTGGTGATCGGCGCCGGCGACGCGGCGCGCCCGCGCGGCTGCAACCGCAAGGTCGGCAACCTGGCCGACATGATGGGCGTGGCGCGGCACCCGTGGCTGGTGCTGGCCGACAGCGACATCGAAGTCGGCCCCGATTACCTGGAGCGGGTGACGGCGCCGCTGCACGATGCCGGCGTCGGCATCGTCACCTGCCTCTACCACGGGCGCGCGCAGGGCGGCTTCTGGACGCGCATCGGCGCCCTCTTCATCGACGCCTGGTTCGCGCCCTCGGTGCGCGTCGCCAGCAGCGGCGGCGGCAGCGCCTTCGGCTTCGGCGCCACCATTGCGCTGCGTGCCGACACCCTGCACGCGATCGGCGGCTTTGCGGCGCTGCAGGACCGCCTGGCCGACGACTACTGGCTGGGCGCCCTGAGCCGGCGCCTGGGCCTGCGCACGGTGCTGTCCGACGTCTGGGTCTGCACCGACGTGACCGAAGACACGCTGCCGGCCCTGTGGGCGCGCGAGCGGCGCTGGATGCAGACGATCCGTTCGCTGCACCCGGTCGGCTACACCTTTTCCTTTATCACCTTCACCCTGCCCGTGCTCGCGCTCGGCCTGTGGCTGGCGCCGAGCGCCTGGAACTGGACGCTGGCGCTGGCCGGCAGCGCGGCGCGCCTGGCGCTGTACTGGCGGCGGCCGGCGCCGGACATCCCGGCGCCCGGACATGCCATCCATGCACCGCTGCGCGACTGCCTGCTCCTGCTGGAGTGGCTGAGCGCCTTTGCCGGCCGTACCACCCGCTGGCGCCGCCACGTGCTGCCGCTGCACGCGCCGGGCAAGCCATCATGAGGCCCACACCATGACAAGCAAGATGCTGAAGACCCTGTTCCTGCAAGCGCCATCCTTCGACGGCTTCGACGGCGGCGCCGGCTCGCGCTACCAGGCCAAGCGCGAGATCCGCTCGTTCTGGTATCCGACCTGGCTGGCCCAGCCGGCGGCGCTGGTTCCCGGCAGCAGGCTGCTCGACGCCCCCGCCGAGGGCATGACGGTCGAACAGGCACTCGACATCGCCGCCTGTTACGACCTGGTCATCATCCATACCAGCACGCCCTCCTTTCCCGGCGACGTGCGCTTCGTGGAACTGCTCAAGCAGCGCGACCCGGCCGCGCTGGCCGGCATGGTCGGCGCCCGGGTCGCGGTCGATCCCGACAGTGCGCTACTGGCCAGCCGCGCCATCGATTTCGTCGCGCGCGAGGAATTCGATTACACCTGCCTCGACGTCGCCCAGGGCTTGGCGCTGGCGGACATCGCCGGCATCAGCTTCCGCGACCGCAGCGGCGGCATCCGCCACAACCCGCCGCGCCCGATCATCGAGGACATGGATGCGCTGCCCTTCGTCGCCCCGGTCTACAAGCGCGACCTGAACATCCGCAATTACTTCATCGGCTACCTGAATTATCCGTACGTGTCCCTGTACACCGGCCGCGGTTGCCGCTCGCGCTGTACCTTCTGCCTGTGGCCGCAGACCGTGGGCGGGCACCGCTACCGCACCCGCTCGGCCGCCAACGTGCTGGCCGAAGTCCGCTGGATCAAGGAGAACATGCCCGAAGTGAAGGAAATCATGTTCGACGACGACACGTTTACCGACCTGCGCCCGCGCGCCGAAGAAATTGCACGCGGCCTCGGCGCACTCGGCGTCACCTGGTCGTGCAACGCCAAGGCCAACGTGCCCTACGCCACATTGAAAATCATGAAGGAGAACGGCCTGCGCCTGCTGCTGGTCGGCTACGAGTCCGGCGACGACCAGATCCTGCTGAACATCAAGAAGGGCCTGCGCACCGACATCGCGCGCCGCTTCGCCGACGATTGCCATGCGCTCGGCATCACGGTGCACGGGACCTTCATCCTCGGCCTGCCCGGCGAGACACATGAGACCATCGCCAAATCGATCGAATTCGCAAAGGAAATCAATCCGCACACGATCCAGGTGTCGCTGGCCGCCCCCTACCCAGGCACCCACTTGCATGCGCAGGCCGTGGAAAACGGCTGGATCCCGGACGGCAAGACCATCCACCTGGTCAACGACAGCGGCGTGCAGCTGGCCGCGCTCAGCTATCCGCACCTGTCGCGCGAGGAAATCTACCATGGCGTGGAAGCGTTCTACCGCAGCTTCTACTTCCGCCCGAGTAAAATCTGGGAAATCGTCAGCGAGATGCTGCACAGCTGGGACATGACGCGGCGGCGCCTGCGCGAAGGCGTCGAGTTCTTCCGCTTCCTGCGCGCCCACGGCGCCTCGCACTCCTGACGCGGCGGAGGCGCCTCCATGCGCGGACCGGGCCTGATCATCACCGCCGACGATTTCGGACTGCATCCGAGCGTCAACCGCGCGGTCGAACTGGCGCACCGCGACGGCGTGCTGGCGGCGGCCAGCCTGATGGTCGGCGCCCCCGCCACAGCCGACGCGGTCGCGCGCGCGCGCGCCTGCCCGCGCCTGCGCGTCGGCCTGCACCTGGTGCTGGCCGACGGCAGTCCGGTACTGCCGCCCGCTGCGATCCCGGACCTGGTCGACGCCGATGGACGCTTCGGCGCCCAGACAGAGGCCGCCATGGCGCGCGAGGGCATGCGCTTCTTCTGCCTGCCGCGGGTGCGGCGCCAGCTGGCCGCCGAGATCGGCGCCCAGTTCGATGCCTTTGCCGCCACCGGCCTCGTGCTCGACCACGTCAACGCCCACAAGCACTTTCACCTGCACCCGACGGTGCTGGGGCTAATCGTCGACATCGGGCGCCGCTTCGGCATGCGCGCGGTACGGCTGCCGCGCGAGGCTGGCTTGCCACTCTGGCTACGCCCATGGCTGGCGCTGCAGCGCGCCCGGCTGGCGGCCGTCGGCATCGCCCACAACGACTACCTGGTCGGCATGCGCCGGTCGGGCCGCTTCGACACCGCCGCCCTGCTGCAGGCGCTGCACGGCCTGCCGCGCAGCGGCATCGGCGAGCTGTACGTCCACCCGGCGCTGGAATCCGGCGCCGCCATCGCACCGCCGATGCGCGGCTACCGCCATGCCGACGAATTCGCGGCGCTGGTGTCGCCGCGGGTGGCATGGGCCTGCGACTGCCTGCGCGCGCAAGGCTTCCGCTTCGGCGGCTTCGGCGACCTGGCGGCGCCGAAGCCGCCGGCGGCGCCAGCCACATCATTAGCGCCAAGCAGCCGATGAAGCGCCTGGCCTGGCTGGGCTTGACCGGCGGCCTGGCGCTGCTGACGGCGCTGATCGTGGCCCAGGGCTGGCCGGCGATCCTGGCCGCCTTCTTTCACGCCGGCTGGCCGCTGCTGCTGGTGCTGCCGGCGCGCCTGCTGACGCTGTCGCTCGACACGCGCGCCTGGCGCCTGCTGCTCGATCCCTTCGATCCGCGGCGCGCCGCCGGGCCCCTGTTCCTGCTGTGGGTCGGCACCGTGCGCGAAGCGGTCAACCGCCTGCTGCCGGTGGCCGGGGTCGGCGGCGAGGTGGTCGGGGTGCGGCTGGCGCGCCTGCGCATCCCGGACACGACCGCGCTCGCGGCCAGCGTCATCGTCGAAGTGCTGCTGACGATCGTCGTGATCTACCTGTTCTGCGGCCTGGGCGTGGTGGTGATGGCGCACCTGGCCGCCGGCCTGGGCCAGGTCTGGATCGTCGGCGCCGCCCTCCTGCTGTCGCTGCCGCTGCCGCTGCTGGCCTGGTGGCTGCTGCGCCACGGCGCGCCGTTCGCGCGCCTGGAGCACTGGGCGCTGCGCCTGCTCGGACCGCAGAACCGGCTGGCCCTGCACCTGGACGGCGTCCGGCTGGATGCCTGCATAGAGCAGCTGTTCGGGGAACACGGCCGGCTGGCGCGCGCGGGCGGCCTGATGCTGCTGTCCTACCTGCTCGGCACCTTCGAGACCTGGTACGCGCTGGCGCTGCTCGGGCATCCGGTCAGCGTGCCGGCGGCGCTCGCAATCGAAGCGCTGACCCAGGCCACGCGCCACGCCAGCTTCCTGGTGCCGGCCGGCCTCGGCGTACAGGAAGCCGCGGTGCTGCTGTTCGGCCGCCTGGCCGGGGTCGGCGGCGAGGTCGCGCTGTCGCTGGCGCTGGTCAAGCGCATGCGCGAGCTGGCGCTGGGGGTGCCGGCGCTGCTGTCGTGGCAGTGGGTCGAGGCGCGCCGCTATCGTACATAGCGGTGCAAAGTGCCCGACAAACCTGCATTTTGCTGCCAGCACAACAAGGGCGTAGACTCGTAGACTGTGGCGTTCCGAATACTTGCAATCGGCCACAAGCGGACATCGAGCACAGCGGACTGCTGCGCGCCAAGCAGACGGAATAATCGGAGGTCCCGGCACTCGGGTATCGCGATACGGTACTGCCCAGGTCGTATGTCGCACCTCGGCCAATATGCAAACAACCTTGAGTGATCACGACATAATTGCCATCGTTTCGTTGTTTCGATCAATCCGCAGTTGTGTTTTGTATAGCAGCTGCCGAATCGGAGCAAGTCCTCCTATTGCAGAAGCCCATATCGAATGCCTGACTACCTCTTTAGCGCCTTTTTCACACTACTCCTGAGCTTTGTAGTTACATCCGCTAACGCCGCAAGCTTCGACTGTAGGCGTGCTCAAAGTAAGGTCGAATCGATGATCTGTGCCGATAGCGGTATATCGAAGCTCGATGAGCAGCTTGACGTCGCCTACACGCACATCCGTACGATGTCTCGCGATGAGAAAACAGAAAAAGCAATGCAACGTGCCTGGCTAATGGCCAGAAACACATGCGCTGACTTGGCTTGCTTACAGCGCGTGTACACTTCGCGCATAGCGGAGCTGCGGGCCAGGTCCGCCAGCAACAGTCCACTGGTCGGTATCTGGAAAAAAGAGTTTTCCTGTGACCAGGTCAGCGGAATTTATGAGGAAAGGTGCAAACAGGGCGAACGCGACAAATTCCAATTGTCGATCGTGGTTAAGGGGGACCATGTCTGCGCGCTTCATGTGGTCTGGGCGAACATGGGCAATCGAGTCGATGAAATCGAGGATGTGCAGCCATCAATGACCGGTAAGGCCGATAGCAATACGGCCACGGTCCGCTTCAGCAGCACTTGGGGTGGAACCGGAACAGCCACTCTGCGCGTCGAAGGCGGATCGTTGCATTGGAAAGTGACTGGAAAGGATAACGGAGAAAGCTGGATTCCGGACGAAGCCGTTTTACAACGCATACCGGCAGTCGCATACGATCGAATGCCGGAATGTAGGCGGTGACGGTTTGCTTCGGATCGGATCCGGTCCTTCATGGCAGTCCGTGATAGCGCTTGCCGATGCCATCCTGGCTGGGTACAACCCGGTCATAGCGCGAATCGACGACCAAGATGTCTGTCGTGACAGTTGGCGAGTTTTTCGCATTTGCAATCTGCTATGCTGAATCGACCGTCCGGAAATAGCCAAGCGCTGCCCTTCAACATGCCTATGAAAATATACCGCTACGTCCTGCTGTGTTCCTGCCTCTTGCTAGCTCTCCCACAAGCCTCCGCACAGGATGTTGGAGTCCTGAATCTCTCTCCGCTTCATTTGGAGTTGCCAGCAACCTGGAGCTTTGACCAGTCAAAGCAGCCAATCGAAGGTCACGGACCGAATGGTGAAAAGCTTCTTGTCTCAGTCATGCGCAAACGTGCAGACGCCGCAACTGAAGCTGTGCCGAGCGCAAAAGAGATAGCGCAAAAGTTTGCTCACGGACAGATGAGCCAGCTCGCATCGAAAGGCGGCGCAACGATTGTGCGCCCCGTCAGCGAGTTCGCAGTCCCGGAAGGAAAGGCCGGTTATTCAGTCGCGTCTGAAAGATCGAGCCTGTTCGGTGAGAAAAAATATTTTATCCAGTACATACTTGCTGCTTCGGGAGTGATCATCTTTCTGACGTTCGAGGGCAATGGCGAAGCGCTGAGTGCCACGCGTCAATCAGACATGTTTCTTAACACGCAGCGTTGGGACGAATAGAATCGGCTCGTCGGTCGGACCAACAGCAATCGCTGCGATTCTTGGGATAGCGATGATCGCGATGCTGATATTGCCGATCATGTTAAAGCGGCGCACCAGCCACGACGTATGACTGCTTCGGTCGAAAGCGGTCTCAGCCGAACGGCCCGAGAGCGGCCAGGAGCGGACAAAAACCGAAGCAAAATGCGATTTAAGATCACGGCTGCGCATTATGCGCCGCCAGGTACCTGATCAGCCCATCGACCCCGCCCTTGGCCAGCTGCGCCGCAAACTGCTGCCGGTACACCTGGATCATCCAGGCCCCCATCATGTTGATGTCGTAGATCTTCCAGCCGGTGCCGGTGCGGCGCATGCGGTAGTCGATCGCCATCGTGTCGCCGCCGGTGCGGACCGTGGTCTTGACGACGGCATCGCTGGCGCCGGCGGCGAGGCGCGGTGGCGGGCCGTAGGTGAAGCGGGTGTCCTGCCCCTGGATCTGGGTCAGCTGCAGCGCGTAGGTGCGTGCCAGCAGGGTCTGGAATTCCTTGAACAGGGCCTCGCGCTGGGCCGGCGTGGCCTGGGCCCAGGCCGGACCGACTGCGTACTGGGTAGTCAGCATGAAGTCGGTCGCCGGCAGGAAGCGCTGGCGGACGATCTCGTAGGTGCGCTCCGGGTCGCCGGCAGCGGCGGCCGGCTCGGCATGGACGGCGTCCATCACCCCGTCGATGGTCGTCTTGATTACCTGTGCCGGTGCGGCCGCCTGCTGGGCGTGGGCACACGGCGCCGCCAGCAGCGTCAATGTCAGGGGCAGCAGGATCGTCGGCTTCATGCGGATTCTCCGATATGCATCATGAGACCGCGTGCAGTCGCAGGCGTTCCGCGCCTGTCTAACATCGCATGCTGACTGCCCTGATCGCCAGGATCATCCATGCCTCCTCCCGCCATGCGTGGGCGGTGATCGGCGTATTCGCGCTGCTGGTGCTGCTGTCTGTTTATTATGTGGTGCGCCATTTCGCCATCACCACCGACGTCACGCAATTGATGGATGCGAATGCCGCCTGGGCGCGGCGCGATGCCGCGGTCACCGCCGCCTTCCCGAACCGCAGCGACACCACGCTGGCCGTGGTGAGCGCGCCGGCGCCGGAACTGGCGGCCGAAGCGGCGCGCGTGCTGGCGGCGCGGCTGCGGCAGCAGCCACGCCTGTTCCGTGCGGTCAGCCTCGGCAGCGGCGACGATTTCTTCCGCCGCCATGGCTTGCTCTACCTGTCCACGGCAGAAGTGCGCGATCTCACCGCTCGCCTGCAGGATGCGCGCCCCCTGCTGAATGCGCTGGCGCGCGATCCGTCGCTGCGCGGCCTGGCCAACCTGCTATCGGTGACCCTCTTGACGCCGCTCCAGACCGGCCAGATCACGCTGGCCGGCATGGCGCCGCTGCTCGATAAGAGCGCCAACACCGTCGAGGCCGTGCTGGCCGGGCGCCCGGCCGCGCTGTCGTGGCAGGCGGTTGCCGATCCGGACTTGCCGGCGGCGCCGGCACTGGTCGAGGTGCGGCCGGTGCTCGACTTCAGCGAATTGCTCCCGGGAGCACCGTCGAGCGAGGCGATCCGCGCCGCCGCCGCCGACCTGCGGCTGCGCGAGCAATACGGCGCGACCGTCGCGCTGACCGGCCCGATTCCGCTGTCGGACGACGAATTCGCCTCGCTGCAGGAAGGCTCGCCGCTCACCGGCGCCATTCCCGTGGCCGTGGTGCTGGTGCTGCTGTGGCGCGCGCTGCGTTCCGGCGCGCTGGTGCTGGCGGTGTGCATCACCATGCTCGGCGGGCTGGCGCTGACGGCCGCGCTCGGGCTGATGATGGTGGGTGCGCTCAACCTGATCTCGGTGGCGTTCGCGATCCTGTTCGTCGGCCTCGGCGTCGACTTCGGCATCCAGTTCGGCATGCGCTTCCGCGAATACCGGCGCCACCGAGCCGGCGCGCGCCAGGCGCTGCTGGCGGCCGGCCGCTCGATCGCGCTGCCCTTGAGCCTGGCCGCCACCGCCACCGCATTCGGCTTCCTCGCCTTTCTGCCGACCGCCTACCGCGGCGTGGCCGAACTGGGGCAGATTGCCGGCGTCGGCATCCTGTTCGTGGCGCTGCCGGCTTGCCTGACCGTGCTGCCGGCGCTCATCCGCGTGCTGGACCCGGCGCGCAGCCGCGGCGCGCCCGGCTATCCGCGCCTGGCGCCGCTCGACCGGGCACTGCAGGCGCACCGCACGCCGGTGCTGGCGGCCACGCTGGGCATCGTGGCCGCCGGCTTGCCGCTGCTGTGGCACCTCGAATTCGACTTCGATCCGCTGCACCTGAAGAATCCGGCAAGCGAATCGATGGCGACGCTGGCCGCGCTCTCGCGCAGCACCGACATCGGCCTGGACAACGTTCAGGTGCTGACCCCGTCGCTGGCGGGGGCGCAGGCGGTGGCGGCGCGCCTGGAGCGCCTGCCCGAGGTGGCGCACGCGCTCACCGCCGCCAGCCTGGTGCCCGGCGAGCAGCCGGCCAAGCTGGCGGCGATCGGCGCGGCGGCGCGCAGCCTGCTGCCGGTACTGGAGCAGGCCCCACTGGCACCGGCGACCGACCTCCAGCGCGTGGCAGCGCTGCGCGCCGCGGCGCAGGCGCTGCGCAATGCCGCGCTCGATCATCCCGGCGCCGGCGCCGCCTCGGCCCGACGCCTGGGCCAGGACCTGGCCGCGCTGGCACGTGCGGATGCCGCCACCCGTATGCGTGCCGAACAGGCGCTGGCGGCGCCGCTGCGGCTGGCGCTGGCGGCGCTGGTGCTGGCGCTGCAGGCGCAGCCGGTGACGGTGGACACCCTGCCCGCCGATCTGCGCCGCAACTGGGTCGCGCCCGACGGCCGCGCCCTGGTCGACGTCAGCCCGAAGCGCGGGCCCGGCGGCGAGGCGCCGCTGGGGACGTTTGCGCGCGCGGTGCAGGCAGCCGCGCCGGACGCCGGCGGCGGCCCGATCTCGGTGCGCCACGCCGCCGACCTGGTCATCGACGCCTTCGTGAAGGCGGCGCTGCTGGCCGTGGCGACGATCGCGCTGCTGCTGTGGATCGCCTTCCGCCGCGTCGGCGACGTGCTGCTGACGATGGTGCCGCTGCTGGTGTCGAGCCTGGCCACGCTGGAAGCCTGCGTGCTGCTCGGCATCCGGCTGAACTTCGCCAACATCATCGCGCTGCCGCTGCTGCTCGGGGTCGGCGTCGCCTTCAAGATCTATTACATCATGGCCTGGCGCAGCGGCCGCCAGGCGCAGCTGGCGCATCCGCTGACCCAGGCGATCGTCCTCAGCGCGGCCACCACCG
>Ga0308160_10000535_pt1 | contig 71190 bp, 89 predicted proteins | sample PhyFR1_FD_201036 | JGI IMG/M metagenome (GOLD analysis project Ga0308160, IMG submission 201036) | Phyllosphere microbial communities from UC Gill Tract Community Farm, Albany, California, United States - DLSLF.R1 | ecosystem: Host-associated > Plants > Phyllosphere > Unclassified | place: USA... | reverse complement strand
CCCCCCCCCTTCCGCCTCAGACCTTCATCCTCCCAGGTTGCACGCCCCTCCCTCTGCCCCGCACGATGCGTCCCCTGCCGCCCCGCACGCCCTCCGCCGGTCGCGCTACCTCCCCCGCTCGGCCAAAGCGGCCCAACAAGCCCCTGTCGTCCGCCGCCCCGCCGTCGTTCACGCTCGCGCTTCCGGCCTTCCGAATCACCAGCGGCAAGCGCAAGAAGTCGGGCGGCCCGAAGGAGCGTCGCGAGAGGCGAGAGTCGATGGAGGCGGCCGCTCGGGCCAGCGTCAGCGGCCGCGTCGAGCCTGAAGGCCTGGCGGACGGTCAGTCTGGCCGTCTTCGCTCGACGCTTCTCCCGGATCGACCGGGACTGACCCCCTTGCCCATCCCCTTTCCGTCCCTCCAGGACCCTCGACGTCCCGCTCGCGCCAGACCGACTCGAAGCAATCGTCCTCGTCGCGCCGGCAGAAGATCAAGCCGGGCAAGGCCTTCTCGCCCTGCCCGCGGCCTCAAGCCGGCCGCCGGCCGCTCGATTTTGTCCGGTCCGGCCGGCAGAAGCGCACGTCGACGCCCTCGCCTCCGCCCTCCTTCTCTGACGGTGAGGAGGTCGGCGACGACAAGGCGAAGGTCGCGGCGCGGCCGACTTCGACGTTCGACCGGGTCGCAGCGCGCAACGCAAAGCGCGGCATCTGGGTCGGCGGACCGGCGTCGTCAAATCCACCGACCCACAAGACGTCTGTTCGGCGGCCAGCGGCACTCGAGCGGCCGTTCGTCGAGCAGCACAAGCTTCCGGCACCTGCCGACCTCGTCGCGACGCCAGCGACCGCTTCGGCTCTCGACATCGCCCCCGCAAGCGGCTCAGCTACGCAGGCTAAGAGCGAGCCGGTGAGCAAGACTACCGGCCCTCGGACTGTCTACCCGTATATGGCGCCGCCGTCGACCGGTCGCCGGCACGCAGACCCTCACCCAGCTTCAGGCCACGTCGTCCGAGGATCTTTGACGGCAGAGGGCCCGGCGACGTCCCCTCTTGCCGAACGGTTGCGCCTGTCTAAGCGCGTCCCACTTCCGCCTGCCCTACCGGAGGTCAAGGCTGAGGACGAGACGCCGCCCGTCCCGATCCGCATCCCGACGGCCTTCTCTCGTTTCTCGACTCCGACGCTCGCTCGTCCCGCGCCCTCAGCGCAGTCGGCAACGCCGGCCTCGCTCGGCCCGACTGTCCGGACGACCGTCAGCCTGGCGCAGACGCTGCGCGGCCGGATCTCGCTGTCGGCGACGGTCGAGCGGAGCATGTCGCCCGAGAAGACGACGGTCGCCAAGAAGCGCAAGCGGTCCACAACGGCCGACGACGACGACAAGGAGGACCTTGGAGAGGTCATCCAGCGCCTGTCGAAGAAGGCCCGTGGACCGCCGACGGCGGCACCATCATCTTCGGCGGCCGCCGCAACTCACTCGACTCCGACCGGTCCGCCTGACGGGCGTCTTCTGTCGACCTTCAAGACGCACAGCCTGCCGCTCGTCAAGGCCGAGTCGTCGTCGTCCAGGACGAGTACCGTCCGGCCATCGACTACCCTTCCGCCGTACCTCGTGACACCGCGCTGGCTGTACCCGCCCCACTCGTTCTACTACGCACCGTACCAGCTGCCCCAGCGGCCGGTACTTGGCCTCGAGGGCTGGCAGAAGCCGACCGGCGCATGGCCGCCCGGAGGCGGCGACAAGCAGCCCAGCCCATCGCTCGCTGTGGCCGACCATGGCGACGCAGACGATGTCGAGTTTCTCCGCGAAATCTCCTTCGGCGGCTTCTGAGATCTCACCTGGTTTGCCATCCCAGCCGTTCCCCATGCCGCCACTGTCCTCGACCGGACGATCTTCTGTAGCCTCCCAGCCCTCTCGATCCTGTACCCCTGCAGCCGCACTTCTGCCCTCCATGCCCTTCCTGCCCTGCCCTCCTGCACGTCTGCCAACGCAACCTTCATATGCAGGGCACAAGAGACCAGTGTACAATGCCGCGTGTGTGTTTGATCGGGAGTCTAAGCGAGGGGAGAGAACGTCCATATTGCGAGTCGAGAGATGCAAAGTTGTAGAGAATCGAATCGGCCGTCCTACTTCTTGGCGCAGGCCTCCTCCCAGCCGCCCCAGCGGACCTTGCGGGCCTCGACCCAGGCCTCGAAGATGTCAAACGGGCAGCTGTCGCCCGGCCCACCCTGGCAGCCGCCCATGCTCTCGCCCTTTCCGTTGACGAGCGCGCGGACGAAGTCGCCCTCGCGAGCCGACCGCTTGCCGCACGAGAGGCGTTCGAGCGCAATGTTGCCGAGGAAGGGGACGATCTCGGTAGTCTTCCACGAGCGGCCGATCGGGCGGACATCGGTCGGCGGCGGGGCCGACGAGGGCGCGTCGCCAGAGGGCGTCGTCACGTTGTACAGGTTGAGGGCGACCGAGACGAACGCGGGCGATTCGCGATGAGTGAAGAAGAACGCCAGATCCTGCGAGTGTGTAGCGTTGGGGGGAAGCTTGGGCGCCGGCAGAGGCTTGTCCTTTTTGTCCTTCTTGAAGCCATCGACGAGCTTGCTATCGGCCTCGGCGCCGGCAAGCAGGTGGGCCGCCGTCGTCACCCAGGGGATACCGAGGTAGGGCGAGAGCTTCTGGCCGTACCCCATCATGTAGTGGTCTAACAAGGGACATCAGAAAGCCTGTCAGCGATCGGCAGGAAGGAGAGCCCAGGTCAAAAGAGGCCGGGTTCGACACGCACAGCGGATGTCAAAGTAGTACTCAACATCGAGCCACTCCTCGTCCGTGAAGACGTGGCAGAAGGGCGAGTCGCCGGTCGTAATCGATTCGTAGCCGCAGAGCTGAGCGGCAAACCAGGGGAGGCATTCGGTCAGTCGCTCGGCTTGGTGCGGCACACTAGGAGACGGCAGCGCACCATCATCATGCCGAGGATGTCGTCGTTCTGCATCCAGGCGGTGCCGGGCAGGACGCCATCGGCAAGCCGGTCGCGGACGCGCTTGCCAAAGACGCCGAGCCACTCGGCCGCGGGAATCTTGGACGACTCCTTCTCAAAGGCCTTGCAGACCTTGTGGGGCGTCAACGAGCGGTCCCACTCCTTGTCGTCCTTGTTGGGGACCTCGATCAGGAGGACGTGAACGCCGTTGCCCTCGCCGTCGTCGCCCGTCTGGTGCGAGGGGAAGGCACCCTTGATAAAGGACCGGGCAGAGGTGATGTCACGCTCGGACGAGGCCGTCCAGACCTTGTACGGCGTCTTAGGGCCCTTCTCGCGGCCGCCGTCGCCGGGCTCGTGGTCCCGGCCGTAGTCCTTGGACGGGAAGAGGTCCTTGTACTGCTTGCGCTGCTCGCGGCCAAAGCGCTGCCATCGCAGCGGGAGATTTACGAAACTGTCAGCCTAGATGGTAGAGAGAGGCCGACCGGATCGCAAAGGGGCGGCACGCACCAGGGCGTCCTCGGAGCCCTTCGGGCTAAGCTTCTCGAGCATCTTCTCCTTGATCGGCGACTTGTGCGACCGGAGGAAAGCCCACGGGTGATGCTTGTCGGCCGGATCGGGAAAGGCGCTCTTGGGAAGCGTCTTGAGCTTCTCGAGGAACGGCTCCATGTTCTGTTGTGCGCAGTTGGGGTCAGCGCCGGTGACGGACAGAAGTCACACAAGTGGACGGAGAGACGTACGTCATACCACTCGTCGTCTGCGTCGACGCCGAATCGCAACACAAGAGAGGGCGTCAGCAAGTCGCCTCTAGCTGAACGGCCGCCGATGGAGACGCGCACTGACCGTTGGCGTAGATGGCAGAGTGCCGGACAAGCACGGTCGCGCGCTCGATCGTGCAGCCCTCGGGGACGGCCGCCGGCTCAGCGACGGGCGAGAACCAGGGTGAGATGGCCGAGAGGTCTGTTGCGCGAAGATACGAGAAGCGTTAGCTTTCTGTCCAGCCGCCTGTGCGTATATCAAGGAGGAGGTTGAAGGCACGCACGGCGCAGCGGATCGAGCTCGTTGTGGATCGCCAGCGGGTGGTCGGCCGCGCTGTTCGCCGCCGAGGAAGGGCCGAGGACGACCTGCTGGCCGCCGAACGGCAAGGCATGGGCGGAGCCTGCCGCTGCGAGCAGGAGGAGGAGCGGGAGCGGGGCCGGCATGTATAGAGAGGGAAGAAGGAAGGCGAGGGAAGCGGGTCGGTGTCGGTCGGTCGAGCCTTGCAAAGTTGGGCGGACAACGACGGCTCGATGGGGCTGAGCACGGTCGAGGCAGAAGGGCTCGGCGCGCGCGTCATCGTCGAGCCGGGCTCACTCTAAACACGAGCCTGGGCCCGATCATGACCTCGACATCGAAACCTGTTTGGGTCGTCCTTCGCTGTCAGAAGTCGTCTGCCCTACTTTGCTCCTCAAGAGAGATCATTGAGCAGTCGAGGTCTGCGAGCCCCGTGCGGCTGGGTCGCCCGGCGACGGTCCAGGAGTTCGTGCCGAGCGCAGCGTGGCTAAGTACCTCGCCCGTTTGCAGGTGTTTCGACCAACGTCACGCTCATCTGCCCTTCGAAAGAGCGAGGAAGAGCTTGCTTTAAACACCCATTTGTAGTCGTCGTCGTCGTCGTCTCCGCCGGTCGAGAAGGAGACGAGTCTTGCCATCGGTCCGTCGGATGCGTCGTTGCCGACCGTCGTGCTGCGGCTGCGTTGTCGCCCGTCGGCCGACGGCCGCGCGCCGAAGCCGACCTCGTTTGCGAGCCCGTCCGTCGTCCGACCTTCTCCTCTCCTAAAGCCATCAACCCCGCCGCTCTCCTTGATCACTGGCGCCAGTCGACCTGTATGCTCAGGAGGCTCTCTGTGGCACGTCCCCCCCTCCTCCGCACGCCGACACCGCCGCTGCCGCAGCTCGCTCTTGCCGCCGCCGTCGTCGCCGGCTCGGCTCGCCCGCTCTCTTCCGGCTCGAGGCCGCCGACACCCCAGCATCTCTCAGACGCGCCTCTTCCATCGACGAGCAAGCAGACCGAGAACTGGTCGCAGCCGCAAGCTTATCAGCAGCAGATGATCTCGCCTCCTCCCTCACCCTCGTCATCATCGTCGCGGCCGCCGGTGCCAAGTGTGGCACGGCTCATCTCGCCCTCGACGGTCGAGGAGCCGCCGCCCGACCTGACCGACGCCCAGCTCCGTCAAGCGACTGTTGACCTCTATGCCGACCCGACGTCCTACTCTGCCGAGGAGCTTGCGAGGCCAGAGACGCATGGTGGGCCGTACGCCCAGGCGCGGTCGAGGCTCGACTATGCATACCACCGCAAGCCGACAGTTGAGCGGAGAAGGTCCGTCCGCTCTTGCGCTCTCGACGGAGCTGAGCCGCTTGTAGGCGAACGTCCAGAGGAACTGATGTCGCCCCTGACTTTTGCCGCTTGTCACAGGCTACAGGACCAGATCGTCAGCCAGGTCCTCGCCCAGTCGCACAAGGAGGAGTGCCGCTTCTGCCACGCGGCTGATGATGACTCGCCAAACGCCGTCAACGATTCGAACAACAAACCGAAAGCGTGCTCGTCGCCGGCCCGGCCCGACCGCCAGCCGGTCGCGCTCTTCACGAGCGGCGGCATGGGTGCTGGGAAGGGCCACGTGCTGAGAACCTTCCTCGAGGACGGCCGAATTCGTCTCGAGGACAACTTTGTCTGGTGCGTCTCGGGCTCAGGACCCGCTCGCTCGCCCGCCGACGGCTCTGACAGCTATCCTCACACCTGTAGGATCGATCCAGACAAGATCTCGCGGATCCTGCCCGAACGGCCGCTCTACCTGGCCGCCAATCCAGACGAGACGGCGACGCTCCTCCACGCCGAGTCGTCGGTCGTCCAGGAGCTCCTGACGGACGCTGCGCGCTCGGCACGACGCTCGGTCGTCATCGACGGCTCGCTCTCGTGCTCCGACTGGTTTCGGCAGGTGATGCACGACTTCCGGTCGGCAGGCTACCTCGTCGAGGTCCTCTTCGTCTTCTGCACCGACGAGGACACGATGTGGGCTCGAGCCGAGCGCCGGCGGCTCAAGACGGGCCGACGCGTCTCGCGCGAGCAGATCCGCAAGAGTCGACTCCAGAGTCCCGCGAGCGTCGCCGAGCTCTCGAGCCCGTCGTCCTCGGCCACCCACCGGGCAGCCTCGATCGATCGGTTGAGGCTCGTTGACAACTCGTCGGATGACCCCGAGAGCGGCCAGCCAGAGGTCGTCTATGACTCGAGGGACGATTCGAGCTGGCAGGACGGCATCGGGGGCGAGGTCGACGTCGTCCGGATCGCCCTCGGCAACGAGAGCGCTAAGGCAAAGGCCCGCATGTGAGCGAGTGTGTCAGCTGCTCGGCGCCGGTGGCCGATTTGTGCGGGCGGGGAGGGCGAACCATCCGGGAGCACCCCCTGCTGCCTATCTTCCCCATGTTGTACGACTAGACTTCTCGCTCTACAAGCCAGCATATCTGAGGTGTCAGGCGGGGGGCGAGCTCGTGAGCGACTTACGCCATGGACGCGTCGGCTCTGTCAATGACGGCCGGCTGCGCCTGCTGCTGCTCGACGCCTGACGTGCTCATCCGCCCGTCTCGCCGAGCTCTGCTGCTCCTCCATCCGACCGCCACGACCTCCCTCGGTATCAACCTCGCCGCTCGCCTCGCAGACCAAATCTCTTCTGGACGTGTCTCGCTGCTAGACCCTTGGACATTGCCCTTGTGCCCCGAGCCGCTCCGCCTCTCCTCGTCCTCCACTCCGTCACAACTCGCCAGTAGCATCAGCAGGCCGCAGCCCGCCCGATCCATCGCCCTCCCGTCCCGTCCCAACCTTCTCAATGCCGTCTTCACTCACACCCGCTTCCAACCCGACTCGGTCCGCCTCGACGAACCCGACTGCCGCCGGAGCAGCTGCTTCGTCAACAGGCTCCGTCTCGTCCGGCTCCTCCGCCTCATCGTCGTTCGACGAGGACGAGTACGAGGCCGAGCTCGCCCGGCAAGAATGGGACCGGCTCGTCAATCAGACGAAGATGCTCGTCGGCCTCGCCGTGCCCTTCTTTGCAGCCTACTTTGGCCGGAGGGTCGCTTTCAAAGGTCCGTGAGCGCTTCTGCTCACCTCTCTGTTGTCGACCTGGGCGCTCGCTAGCTGACGACCGATCGACCGATCGACCGACCACCCCCGCTGCTTTGCCCCGCACTCTCTTGCACGAACAGCGTTCCACCGCTACGCTGCCATTGGCCTCGGCAAGGAGTTCTGGCTCAGCTGGTTCCGACGATAGGACGGGCCGGTTGGCCGCAGCTCACCCTCTCGAGCGCTCGGCCACGTCGCGGGAGAGGGGTCGAGGACACGCATTGAATGACACCTCGTTGTACCAGGCCGCCTTGTCCCGGACGCACGTCACCCATGGTGCAGGCCTCGTCGTGCAGGCCTCGTCGAGTCCCGGTCGACACGTTTGCCGCTCTCAAATCTCCTCGCTGACGAAGGCGCTTGCGGACGCCGAGGGGGCTCCTTTGCTCTGACGGCTGAGCAGCATTCGTAACCGAGAAGATCACGCCCTATCTGGAGGCAGGAAGCAGCGAGCCGTCCGCATGACGAGCGAGCGATTGCGGCGAATGAGACATAGAAGCATGTGAGATAGAAGCATGAGAGAGAAAAGGCGCAGTACAGAAGGGCAGGAAGGGCGGTCGAGAATGACCTGGGAGACGAAAAAGGAGCCAACGAGGGGAGGGTCAGTACTGTAGGTTTCAGAGCAGGCTGCGTAAAGAAACAAGAGCAGGAGGTTTGCAGAAGGGGGAAACAGATCAGGACCACAAGGAGGAACGAGTCCCTCCAAGGGCTTGAATTTGATCGCAGCACCCCGATGAAGGGATTCGACCTGACGTGCAAATGTCTATGTTTCGTCGTCTCTGTGCTCCCTTCTGCAAGGAGAGGTGAGTCATGCAAGGGAGTCGACTCACCAGCTTGGGAAAGGGTGCGCTCGAAGGCGTCGATAGCCATGAGCCGGCAGTAGTTCGAGGTCGACGGTCGACGGCCGTCCAGGGCTGAATTTCGCCCTGCCTTTGAATCTCGCGCGGGTCAACCTTTTGGATTTTTCCCACCGAGGCGCGCGCCCGGCGCGTCCGACGACGGGCCAGCCAGCCAGGCCGCCTGACACGTCCCTCCCGTCTGCCCCTACCTTTCCTACCCACCCTACCTTTTACCCTCGTCGGTCGCCAGCAGTATCCTCTCCCTACGGCACCCGACTGCAGCCTCTCCTCTACGTACGCAGCGCAAAGAAAGAACGGAGTGACGAGCGGCCGTCCCTTCCCTCCCTCCGCACCGTCGTCCCGCTTCGACGCGCGTGGCTTCTCCAGCCCCTGGCCGCCGCCGCCCTCGGTCCGTACCTCGCAACTGGCCGGTATCGAAGTCCCTTGTACCTCAAGTCCAACAGAATGTCGGCCGTCGTCAAGCCCAGAGCTGTCTCGCACTCGCCTCGAGCAAGGCGGGCCGACCGATCAACCGTCGCGCCCACGACGATGACGGGCGCGGCGCCGAGCGGCTCGACCGCCGTTCCGGCCGGGACCGTCACCAAGAAGCAGAAGACGGGGCCCGGGTCGGCCGTCGCCGTCAAGGTCGAGCCTGCGTCGACGCCCCGCCAGCCGCTAGGCACCAACGGGGCCGACGTCCTCGCGACCGCCGCCGGCGGCGGCTCGATCCCCTCGGCCGGGGCGAGCGCGAGCCAGCAGCAAGCGGCAGCGGCGGCGATCAAGGCGGCCGGCCGGCGCGACAAGGAGGCCAAGATGGCGAGCCTCAAGCAGGACGAGCAGGACTTTGTCAACAAGTATACGAGGGCCTTCCCCAACTTTGTTTTCCACTTTGACTCGGTCGAGCCCGGGCCGTTTGGCGCAAAGGCTCGCGACCTCGGCGCGGTACGTCCCCTCTTCCTAAATGACGCGTCGCCCGCGACCACTCCTGACGCTAAATCTCTCTCCTCCCCTTGCACCCACAGCGCATCGACAAGTTCTTCTCTCGCTCGGTCACGCACGTCATCACCTCGCGCGCGGTCCCGACCTTCAAAGACAAGGAGAATGCGCCGCCCGCGCCGGCCTCTGCCGCCGCCGCCGGCGTCTCGGCTGCCAGTCGACGCGTCACGATCGGCGGGACCGACGTCCGGTCGGCGTCGACGGGCGCAAAGGCGGGCACCAAGTCGGCCGTCAACCCGTTCCTCGACGAGACGGGCCAGTCGGACGTCCTCCTCAAGGCCCTCACCTTCAAGATGAAGGTCTGGGATGTCAAGAGTGAGTCGTCGACTTCTGGGACAGGCGCAGCAGTGCCCACCCAGCCGCCTGCCTGCCCACTCCCTTTCTCTTTCCGTGTGGCGTTTCCGCTGACCCTCCCGCGTTTCCCCTCGTCGCCTCTTTCTTCAGAGTTCCAGTCGGTCATCAACCGGCTCTTGCCGGCCGACGTCTCGCCCAAGAAGGCTCGGGTCCAGAGCCGGCACAAGGCGGCCAACGCCGAAGCGGCCGCTGCGACGCTCTCGCACCTGCTCGAGGACGAGCGCAAGAACGGCACGCGCGAGCGCGACCAGTCGGCCCCGAGGCCCGACTACCAGTACTTCACGCGCGGGGCCTTCTATGTCTTGTGCGAGGACGCGACGGGCGAGTATCGGACGGTCATCGCGCGCGAGTACGACCGGCCGCGGAACGGCGACTACCCGGAGTGGCCCGTCCTCCACGAGACGTTTCTCAAGCCGTCGGCCTCCAAGTTTGCGCCCCCGCCGCTGCCGGCGCCTGCTTCTGCTGCTGCTGCTGCTGCTGCAACGGCTGCAACCGGTCAGGTTGCCACCGGTGAGCGACCAATCGCGCGGCTTCCTGCCCGGCTGCTGAAGGGTGTGACCGGCGGTGGTGGCGACCCTAACCTCCGCCGGTCGGCCTCGCTCAACAACCTCGGCCGGGCGAGCAAGCTCGCGACGCTCGATGACACGCGGCACCCGGCCGCGGCTGAGCACGATGGGGCCTACATCGCCGCTTCGGGCAACAGCGTCAACATCACCTCGACGACGACGTCGGCCCAGTCTGGGGCCGCAGCGGGCAACACGTTTGACCGCCAGGGCCGCGAGAAGGCGATTGCAGAGCTCAACCGCAAGCAGGTCGCCTTCCTCCCGCGGCCAGCAGCGAGCGGGGCCGTCGGCTCGGGTCTGTCGGCGGCGGCGGTGGCGGTCGAGGGCTCGTCTCGGCCAGCCGTGTCGACCGCGGTCGGCGAGCCCTCGTCGGTCCGCAAGCGCAAGACGAAGGCGGCCATGGCGGCTGTCGCTCTGGCCGAGGAGGAGGCGGCCCGGGCTGCGGCCGCTGCCGCCGCGCTCGAGGCCAAGGTCCGGGCCGATCACGCCCGGCGCGAGCTCAAGGGGGCGGGCAAGATGGAGCCGCCGCCGATGAAGAAGCGACACTCGCTCCCGGCCAACCTTGGCGCCGGCGCCGGCGGCGGGAAGGAGAAGGTCCGGCTCCCAGCCCGCGAGGAGACTAAGAAGCCGGGCTACTGTGAGAACTGCCGCAACAAGTTTGACGACTTTGCATCGGTGCGTCGTCGCTCCCCTCGACTGTCTCGGAGAGATCCGCTGGCTCACTCGACGAGCGCTTGTCTCCCCCGCCCTTTCGCTCTCTGCAGCACATCAAGTCGCGCCGGCACCGCCGCTTCGCGCTCAATGACGAGCACTTTACCGACCTCGACAAGGTGCTCGCCCGGCTCGACCGGCAGGTGCTCGGCCGGCCGCGGCTACCGCAGTACGACCGGCTCCACCTCGACGAGGAGGGCGAGGAGGAGGCGAGCGACGAAGACGAGCAGGTCGATGACGAGGCCGACATGTACACCGACGACGAGGACTCGGCCGGCGACGGTCGTGGACGGGAGCAGGCGCTGCTCGTCCACGAGCAGACGGAGGAGGAGGACGAGCTTGACGACAACGACAACAACTACGGCGGGGACGACTGGGTGCGGCTGGCCGTCCCACACGAGCCCAAGCGCGAGCCGGCGGCGTGCCAGCCAGAGTGGGAGCTCGTCGACGACGAAATGGACGGCGATGACGAGTAATCTCGCCTCATGCATACGCGTTTCGGCCGTCCATCCTTCGCCTCCCCCTTCCTCTCAAGCCCCTCCTCGCTCCTTGACCACGTCCCTTCTTCTGTCCTCGCTCGCTCTTGTTGCACCCCTTCCTTCAATCCACCCGCACAACCCTTTGTACGCCACGCCCCCGCCCCGTCCTTGCTCTCTCGCTCGCCATCTCTTGCTCCCCCCTTTCTGCCCGTCTCGCAAGCCCAGCCCGACCCACCCTCCTCCTCCACACGCCATCACCCCCGGTTTTCGCACCCCACGACCCCTCCTCTCCGCTCACTCCTCACTCGCACGCAACCCATCAGGAGCTCCCCCTCCCCCCCGCGTCTCCTGTTGACCGCCTCTGCTCGCATGGCTCCCTCTCGCCCCGCCCTGCCCGGCTGTCGCGTGGGGCCATCACCCGCTGCGGCGTCCAACGATCAGGACGCGCGCCCTCCTCTTGCTGAGCTGAGCCCCGGCGGCGCGGTCGCAATATTAGAGCCGAGGCGATCGGCGCCACCGCGGGGGCGGGCGGCCCGGCTGTCGTCTCGGGCCGGCGGCGTGGGCCGGGTGGCGGTGGGCGGGCGGCCAAGCAAAGCGAGCGCCGTGACGTCTCTCGCCCCTTAATTTTCCCCCGCAGCCCGCAGAGGGCTGAGCTAGAGCGGGCGCGAGCCAGCAGCGCGTCGGCCGCTGCTGCTGCTGCTGCTGCTGGCGGCGGACAAGCAAAGGGCGTCACGCGGCCGAGACGGCTCGATGATGCGCATCCGAGCTGGAAGGTGACGAGCGAGAGGGTCAGCCGCCAGCCGACGGGCCGCTTAAGAGCGGCCAGGGCTGAACGCCCTTCCTTCCCTCCCTCCTCTCACCATCACCAGCTCCCTCCCTCTCAACCCACCACACCCCGAGCCCCAACCCAAACCCACCCCATCATGCACTCCTCCACCCACACCGACCCCACCAAGCCGACCGTCGGCGAGCGTGTCGAGGGCCTCGTCCACGGCGTACGTCCCCGGGCCGCCTTCCTTCCCCTCAACCCCTCGCTTGCTTCCGGCCCACTCGGCCATCTCCTCCTCTCACCACCCGTCTTCCCTCGGGAGACTGACGCCGCCTGCCCTTCCTCCCTTCGCCTCTCGCAGAACACCCACCCTGCCCACACCACCACGACCGGTGCTGGCTACGACCAGCACTCGACCGGCCTCGCCGGCCAGCAGCACGGCCTCGCCTCGGGCGGCACCGCTTACGGCCACCAGCAGCAGCAGCCGATCGGCGGTGCCTACGGCGCCGGCGCCCACGGCGGCGCTCCCCTCTCGGGCTCGGCCCACGGCGCCCACTCGTCGACGACCGGCGGCGGCATCGGCGAGAAGCTCGGCAACGCCCTCCCTGGCGGCGGGCACACCTCGACCTCGACGACGACGACGACGACCGGCTCGGGCCTCGGCGGCCACGGCGCGCACGGAACGACCGGGACCAACGCCTACGGCGACAACCGGACGGCCGGCGAGAAGATCAAGGACGCCCTCCCCGGCGGCAACTCGTCGCACGGCAACGCGACCCACTCGACCACCACCGGGGCCGGGGCCGGCTACGGCAGCAGCCACGACGCGACCCTCGGCCACGGCTCGCACACCGGCACGCACACGACGGGTGCCGGCGGTGTCGGCCACGGAACGACCGGCACCAACACCTACGGCGACAACCGGACGCTGACCGAGAAGGCCAAGGACGCCATGCCCGGCAACAACACCACCGGCACGCACGGCACGACCGGCACCACGCACGGCACCGGTCTCGGTCACGACACCACCCACCAGTGCGTCGTCCTCCTTTGCTCGTCTCCTTTGCATCGACCAGGATGAGCTGACTTGGTCACTCGCTCGGCCTTGCAGCACGACCGGCACGGCCGGCACCGGTCTTGGCCACGACACCACCCACCAGTGCGTTGCTCCGCTCCCCTTCCTCTCTCCTTCTCGCAGCATGATGAGCTGACTCTTCACGAGTTGCTCCTTGCCTTGCAGCTCGGGCACGACTGGCACCGGGTTCGGCCACGACAGCTCGCGCACGCACGGCTCCGGTCTCACCGGCGACTCGCACCAGTGCGTTCCATGGTGCCCGCCTGCCTCCACCTCTTCCTTCCCTCTTCCCTCTCTCTCATCCTTCTCTCTCTCTCTCTCTCTTCCCTCTCTCTCTTCCCTCTCTCTCTCCTCTCTTTCTGTCCTTTCTGTCCTAAAGCTGATCCTGACCGCCGCCAACCTCTCCCCTCCCGTAGCACGACCGGCTCGCACTCGGCCGCCGTCCCCCACAAGCCGACGGTCGGCGAGAAGCTCTCTGGCACGGCCGAGAAGCTCGTCGGCAAGCTCACCTCGAACCCGGCCAAGGTCGCCGAGGGAGAGGCCAAGGCGACCGGCCAGCCCCTCTCTGGTGCCGCCGCTGGCGCCCACGAGGCCGTCCGGCACTGAGCGCACCCGCCCGACCTGCCCTTCTCGCTCTCTCTGCCCCCTTTCCCCCCTTTTCTGCCCAACACACACACGACGACGACGCGCGATGCCTCCTCACACACACACACACACACACACTGTAGCTCAAACCGGATCCATGATGCCCTGCTCTCTCTCTCTATCTGCATTCCTTCCCTTCTAGGCAAGACCGGTTCAGGTCAAAGCCTGGCGCGGAGCATTGTTGTCTGCAGAATGTGGGCTGTGCGTTCGCGCACCGGCCGGCTATCTCCTTCCTCTTCCACGTCAGAAAGCTCGTTCGATCGTTCAGTTCCTCCGCCTATTGCGCGCCATCACCAGCGCAGCCATCCGCGTCGACCGCGCACCTCCTTGACGCGCTCAACCAGGACAATCCTCGTCAGCTGCGGCCTCTCGCCCTCGTCGTTGACCACCTGCTGGGAGCTTGCGCGACTCTTAGCCGACAGGAAGCTCGGCCAGCGGCGGTGCGTGCCCCTTGATGCGACAGGCGACAGCGGCCGGCCGAGAGCCGTGTCCGAGACGATGCTCTGGCTAAGCAGTGCCGTCGACACAGCCTCGTTTCCGTCCTCGTCCTCGTCGGCTTCGGGACCATCGACTGAGCCAGCCGAGAAGCCCCGGAAGACGGTCGGTCGGCGGCCCCCGGAGCGCGAGCGCGCTCGCTTGCCTCGACCTCGCTGAGCGGTCGAGGATCCCTCCTCGCCGTCAGAGAGGCTCCGGCGCGGATGGTCGTCGCCGTCACCGGCGCCCTCGTTGTCCGAGTAATCCTGTGGCGACGTCGGTCGAACGCCGCCTGACTTGTCGCCCCGACGTCGCGACTCTTTGTCGAGCAGCTTCATGACGCTGACGCCGCTCACGCCTTGGAACGACCGCCAGTGCGTGCCCTCGGGGCTGGCTGAGATTGGCCGCGGCCGAGTAGGAGGAGGAGAGGTAGGACGGTCGATAGCCTCTTGTTGCGTAGCCAGCAACACCTCCTGCGCAGCCGACGCCGGTGCCGGATGGATGTGGGTGACGGCCGGCGCCCTCGAGGGGTGATCGCGACCGAGCGTCTCCGCGACGAGGCGTTCCGTCTCGTCGTCATCCGGGACCTCGAGCTCGTCTGTCCAAACTTCGAGCTTCTGACGCCGACAGAGCTCCAGTGGACCCTCGTCCTGCGATGTGGAGGAGGCACAGTCAGCGTTCGGCCGCCTGGCTACTGCGTCGGAGTAGCACGCACCGGCTTCTTAAGTGAGCGAAGCAGATTCAACCCTTGGCCCTTCATCTGTCGGGTAGCGGACCAAGAGTCAGCTCATAGTCAGCGACGAGCTCTGCGACCATGATCAACGTCGATACGCACGACGGCGACTTGGTGAGCAAACATAGGCATGTTGAAGGCAGGGTCGAGTTCGAAGAGCGACCGAAGCTCGGCAATGGTCTGCTCCCACCAGACTGGCGACGAGAGCAAGGGAATAAGATGCTCGCGGATCTCCTCGCCGAATGGCCGTCTGGACGATGTGGGTGAAGCTCCGTCAGTAGTGCGCACGTCTCCGCTGAGGTGAGTCGAGCTGCGCACCCGATGAGCGACACGGGCAGCCATAGCCAGCCGTAAGGATACGACCGCCACAGCCCGTCCGGGTGCTTCCAAGGAAAGCTCAGCGAGTTGTCAATCGCTGCGAGGACACAAAGGGTGTCCCATGTGTTAGCCTCGATGCGGTACCTTGCGAATACTACTCGACTGCTCACCTGCGATTGTGATATGAGGGCGCCGCTCTTCGAACGAGACCTTGGAGTGTCGCAGCGGGTGACTCGTCGTCGGTGACGAGATAGCTGATGGCAGGCGGTCGATGACTTTGTGAGGCGAGGGACTAGCCGAGGCGTAGCTGATCATCTACGGGCAGAAACACAGCAGACGTCAGCCAGCGCGCGATGCACTTGCGATGGCTCAACAGGTACGCACGAAGTTGTCCCTGTAAGCAAAAGACACATCGAGAGGCGACGTCAGCGAGTGTGAGATGCGAGCAGAGTCCGGAGTACTGACAGCCCGCGGTCGGTGTTCAGCATCAGGTAGTCGAGCGCGACGAGCTTCTGAAGCTCATCACAGAAGCCGTCCTTGAGCTCGGGCGTCCAACGAAAGCGTCCGACGTCACGCTCCAGATCGCCTGCGAGAGTAGCTTCGTCGTCGTCATCGAGCACGTCGGCACCAGATCGGCCACAGAAGCCAGCGGCGAAGCGCAGGCATCGCCGCAAGTGGTGGCGGCTCGACTTGGCCGCCTTTGAGTCTTCAATAGCGACACCGTGCGGCCAGGGATGCTCCTTGAGCCACTGCGACGCGTCCATGAAACCGCGAGCAAAGAGCTGCCGATGGCGGCGGAGTCGAGAAAGGACCGGCGGATCAGGACGCCATCACGATGCGCCAGCTAAGCTGAGGAGACGCACCTGGAAGCTGCCGACCTTCTCTGGGAGGGCGATGCCCTTCGTGACATGTGCCGTCCGATCGATCCAGTCGTAGAAGAACGCAGGGGACGAGATGGCCGCGAGTTCGGTTCGTGGCACGAGCGACAGGCCGAGTCGGCGGTCGAGGTGGGAGGCGGCAGCCTCAGAGATGTAACTAAAAGAGCGGACACCAGCATCAGCAAGGTCGACGCTGAGTTCGAGTGGCGGCATAGGAGAAGGACGCGCCTCAGATTAGGTATGAGGCAGGCCCGGCCAAAACCAACCCAGGAGAAGAACGTGCGGTGGATCCACTTGAGCGTCTGTCCGGCAGGGCGTGATCGTCAAGGTCGGTCCCTCGCTAGAAGAAAAGTGGTCACCGTCATCACACCTTGGGATTCAGTCGTCCGTACGGCTCTTCGTCCTTGGGCTTGAAGACAGCGACGCAGACCTTGTTCTCGTCGCGCGCAAAGTAGGACCCGCTCGAGCCCTTGGCGATCCGCACCGGCTGGATGCCCTCCACCACAGCATGCTTGACGCTCGCGACGACCGCCTGGAACTCGGCTGACGTCGGCGGAGGCTCGGCACCATGGATGAGTCCTGGAGACGCAGCCTGCAACGAGGCGTGCAACTCGGTGAGTGGACGTGGCGGCAGAGGGGCAGAGGGGTCGTGCGACGCGCGGGCTGCACGGAGCGCAAGCGCAGCAGGCCGCTGCGTCCAGCCCATGACGGCGAGGGAGGCAAGAGGGGACGCACCGAACCACCTTGGCCAAAGACGCTGCTGGCCAGCTCCTTGGGCTTAGAAGCGACCGGCTGAAGGTCTCGGGTCGTGCGGTGGCCCTTGCTGAGGCGATGCTTCCAGGGTCGCCGGCCATCGTGGACGGTGCCGACATCGACCGAGCTCGACTTCGACGCCGGCCGCTTGACCTGCCGCGTCGAGACCGGCGCTGGCAGGGAGGTCGAGGCAGATCCGTATGAGCTCTGATACTCATGCTGGGCAAGTAGTGGGGTCGTCGACATAGCGTCGTCGTTTCTGCAGGAAGCGCTCGGCGGGGGAAGCGGGCTGAGCGGAAGCAGGCTAGGGCGGGAAGGACGGAGCACGTGTCGGCGGTCAGCTCGAGCTCGGACGATGAGGCGACGCCCAGGACCGAGTATCTAGGCAGCAGGCCATGCACCGCAAGAGCGTCGCCGATGGCTAGTGGAAAGGCGAGCCGAGGAGATGAGACTCCGAGTTCTGTCCTTCCGAAGTGGTGTCTCGACAGGGGGCGAGCCGGGCAAGGTGGTCAGATGAGGCCGTCGGCCGGTCGTGCCTTGCAAGCGTTGGCGTCCCACTCGGCTTGACGCAGCGAGGTGCGGCTCGGTCGGAGCGCTACTTAAGATGACTGCTGACGAGATGGGAGCTCCGACGGGTCGGCGAGATGGTGGTGGTGGTAGTGGCGGGCTGGAGAGCTCGCCGGTCGAAGGATGGGCCAGCCTGCGTACGGCCGGGGCAAGCGAGCCGTGCGTTCGTCGCCGACAAGCAAGGCCACTTCTGACAAAAGCCGCCAACGCGAGCCAGGAAAGGCCATCTCTAGGTACAAAAGTAGCGAACGGAGATCAAGCGGACGACGAGGAGTGCCGGTACAATCAGGCGAGATAGAGCGTCTCGAGGAAGGCCCTGGCCACCTGTGGAATCATGGCTGTGCCGACAGGGCTCGTACCGAGGCCGTAGAGGGCGACCATCTGGCCGTCCTCGGCCTTCTTGCCGCCCTTGGCATCAGCGGGGTCGGCGGCGAGGGCGGCAGCCTTCTCGGCGACGACCTCCGAGACGACGGCCTCGAGATCCGATATGAGCGCCTCGGCGTCGGTGAGCGTCTGGCGTGGAGTTTTAAGAGAGGCAGTCAGCAAGCGCCCGAATGACGAGACAGATGAGACGAGCAACACTCACGGTGCAGGCGATGTGGAGTGCAGCAGGGCCCTCGAGGGCGTTCAGGTGCCAGCGGCCTGTGAGGAGCAAACAAACCAGGTCAGCTCGAATGGCCGCCTCCGACGGACGCAGGACACGCTAGCCTTGTGGGGACGCACGCTTCGACATCCGGTCGCCGATGACGTACATGTCGAGCGTCTTGCTCGAGAAGGCGACGACAGACGCGACCGGGTCGCCGAGGACGTAGAGGTGCTCGCTCAGGATCGGCGACGTCGACTGGACGGCCGACTTAATCCGCTGAGCCGAGCCCATGATCCTTCGACACGACTCGATGTAGCCACTGCGCCGCGATCGGGTAAGCGAGGGCAAGAGACGTCAGCTCAAGTTGTTATGCAAGAGTGAAGCGGCTTTGAGGCGACGCACCTCTCGCCCTTGGAGACCATAACGGCCCAGGCGCCAGCGATGAGCGCGCCTGGCCGGGAGCCGGCGAGCGTGGGGCTCGCATACAGACCGCCCTTCCAGCCGGGAAGGACATAGAACTGATACGACCGCCAGGCGGCGTCGCGCCACATGAGGACCGACGAGCCCTTGGGCGCAAAGCCATACTTGTGCGTGTCGCACGAGACCTGGGGGTGAAGGAGGGGTCAGCTCGGGTGCCTCCTTCATCAGATCTGGAAGGCGCGAAGACCGACCGAGGTGACGCCGGGCACGGAGAAGTCAAAGTCAGGGGCCGGCAAGCCAGCCTTCTTGAGGAAGGGAACGATGAACGAGCCGAGGCAGCCGTCGACGTGTAGTCCGAGCTGAAGCCACACGATGAGAGAGTCAGCCGAGCGAGCGAGCGGAGCATCGCTCTTTGTCGGGCGCACCTTATACTTGAGCGCGAGCTTGCCGAGCGCAGGGATGTCGTCGATGATGCCATCCGGGAAGTTGGGTGCGCTGCCGACGAGCATGATTGTGTTGGGGTTGATCGCCCGCTTAACGAGGTCGAGCCGGACGCGGCGCGTCTTCGGGTCGACAGGAATCGAGTGCAGCTTGATGCCAAAGTAGTCGGACGCCTGTCGAAGCGGCAGAGAGCGAGATCGTGTCAGCTAGCTTGGTCAAGAAGGACAACCCGCTCGCTATCGGCCTCGCCTTCCAGAATGCTGCGTGCGATGACTCAGGGACGATCATCTCGGGCCGCGAGATCGACTTGACGGCCTTGGCCCAGTCTCGGTACGTCTTGCAGGCGACGAGGATCGACTCCGTCCCGCCCGACGTCGTCGTTCCAGCGCCGGCCGGGTTGTTCCACATGTTGAGGACCATCGACACCTAGCGGCGAGGCGGCAGAGGGCAGAGTGGGGGGGGGGGCACGGTCAGCCTGGGCGCGCGCAGCAGCAGCCACTGAAGCACGGCAAGGGGTCCATGCAACGGAGGATAGAGAACGATACGTACGACCTCGGCCTCCATCTTGCGCACGGCCGGGAAGACGTCTGGGTGAAGCGGGTTCGAGATCGAGAAGAGCCGGTAGGCCTCGTTGGCAATCTCGTCGACCTCCTGGACGTCGTGGTAGACGGCTCCGCTCACGCGGCCCTCGGCCCAGTCCGTCTTGCCGTCCTTTTGGCCAAGGAGGGCGAGCTTGCCGAGCTCGTCACTCAACTCGGCGCGGCTGAGACCAGAGGCAGGGAGCGCAACGTCCCGCCGGAGCTGTGGGTAAGGCGGCGCGAGCTTGGCCGAGAGCGAGGCCCGGAGTGTCGACAGCTCCGACTCGACCTGCCGGCGCGACGATGGCAGCCGGAGGAGCAGGCCGACGACGAAGCGCTGGAGCCGGCCGTAGACCTCATGGCCGCTGCCGATCTGCAAGGGTGATAGCCGATCAGTGGCTGCGACGTCTGACCCAGCTAGCACGAGGCCGCCGAGGTGGAGGGAAGAAGCCCAGAGTGGGGACGCACGAGGCCCCTCGCCCGGACGTGCCGGTACGAAGCGAGGATGACGCGCGTCCAGAGAAGGTAGAGCAGGACCGCATTCTTGAGTTGCGACAGCCGCTGCGGTGAGAGGGACGGGAGCGAGGGCGGCATGAAGATCAGGCGAGGTGAGGGGAGAAGACAGGTGGAAGTCGAGGGGTCGTCGGGGAGCTCGAGGGACGAGCTCGGAAGGCGGCTTTGGGGCCGACGCTCGGAAGCGGCGAGCGGCCTGAACATCGCCGCTCGCCGTCGACCCACCGACAGCATCGCACCAGGCTACACCGCATCATCCGCATGTCCTGCCTGGGACTCGCTGGCTCTCGTGGAGGGCGACATTGCTGACCGGATCCGTCGCTGATGATGACCTCCCGCTTACGAGCTTGCAGGCTCATCCGCTGCGCTCATCCATTGTCAGCACCTGTCCATCGTCTGACCCGGACAAGGACGACCGGTCGAGTTCGTCGTCGGCGTCGTGGCCGACGTGCTAGCCGACCCTCTCGACTCCTCTCTGTAGAGGCCTTTCAACCAGGTGGAGTCGCAGACCATCACCTCGTATCAACACACGCCGAGAAGCGGACCCGACAGCGCCTTCACATGCGACAGACTGTCGCAGCCCGCTTGACAAGCAAAGCAGGACAAGAGGACGAGGCAGCATCGTATCGCATCGTTTACGCATCTTCGGACCAGCCCTTGTTCTCGATCTGCTTTGCCCCCTCGGCAGGCGAGGCCCATCCGACCCGGGTCTCTGTGAAGATCTCGACCCTCGGCTTTAGAACGCCCTCGGCGAGCGTAAAGTCGTCGACCGTCCCGAGCCGGAGGATGCTTAGACCGGGGATGCTGTCGCCCCTGCGGTACATGAGCGTCCCGCACGTCTTGCAGAAGTAGTTGACCATCTCGAGGCCCGACCTGGTCGTCGATGCGATGCCGAACTGGCTCAGGTTGGCTTCGCCCCGGAGGTGGATCAGGTGCGGTGGGTCGGAGCGGATGACAAAGTTGGCGGCCGAAGTCGCGGCAGTAAGCTTGCGGCAGTCGGTGCAGTTGCAGAGGAAGCTGTCGACGAAGCCGGGTGCGCGCAGGTCCTGAAGGGCGGGGCCAAGCGATTAGGGTCAGCACGAGGGAGGGATCACGCCGTCCCGGACGAAGGTCGAAGGAGCTGGAGAGGAGATGACGACTCACGAACTGCAGCTGGACAGCGCCGCAGAAGCAGGTCGCACTGGCGTTGTTCTCGTTGGAGAAGCCGTCCGTCGCCCCTCCGGCGAGAGGAAAGTAGGGCTTGTTGGAGGTGCACTTCGAAGCGGACATGGCTGGGTTGGGCTGGCGGAGAGAGCTCGGAAGTGAAAGGCAAGGGGTTCGAAGTCCATCAGCTCGGTCCGCCCTGCATTTGGGTGTCTTATAAGGCCGGCTAGGACAAGGCCCGCTTCGTCAGCTGTCCTGGCCGAGGTAGCTTCGGGGAGTCGATTGGTGAGCGTAAGGAGCGACCGGAGGATGGGTCGCTGGTGGAGGCCTCCGGCAGTCGACCTCAGCGCGGGAGATGGAGGCCTCCAACTCTGGATGGCCGACAGGGCTTGGACGGGTTCCGCGCCTGGGACGTTAGCGGGCCCGGCTCGACGTGTTGAATGCCTCTGCCTCCCTTTTCTACTTTGCCATGCCTGGGACAGATGACCTGCAGCGATGGGCTTGCGGCGGATGTATCGCCGAGGTCGAACCAGCCTTGGCCCTTCCTCTCTTTCAGGCGGGCCTCGTGTTTGCGCCGCCGCCTGTTGACCGTGCGCCCGCGCGGGAGCACGAGCTCCTCCCCTTCCTGCCCACCGCCGTCGCCCCTTCCCTCTCCTCGCCCTCGTCCCTTCTCCCAAGTCTCATCCCCCCTCTCTGCCAACCCTCGAGCCTGCTCGGTCTCGGCCTGCCTCGACGCTCCTTCCAAAATCGCGCCGGCTCCATGTCGACGCCTGCTGCCGCTCCTTCGACCGGCCCCGCCGCTGCCGCCGCCGAGGGCTCGACCTCGTCGGCCGGCGCATCAGCCAACGACCTCGCTCCTGCGGCCTCTGGCGGCTCGCCTGCCACCTTCCTTACGGCCCCGGCTGAGCTGCCCGAGAACGACGCGCGGGCACCGTCCGGAGACATCATGGCGAGCCTCGGCGCGCCGATAGGCGGCAGCAGCGACGCGACGGCCGGGGAGCAGCCGGCCGTCCGTCCGGCAACAGAGCAGCCGACCCCTCTCGCAACCAGCACCGCGACGGTCGACGTCTCGGCGCCGGCAGCCATTACGGCCGGCTCTAAGGCTGCTGAGAGCACGCCGACGGCGACCTCGGCCTCGACGGGCGCCACGCCTGCTGTCAAGGCGGCTTCGGCAGCCGCGCCGAGCTCATCTCCCAAGCCTGCCGCCGGCGCGCCATCGTCCTCGACCGCACCCGTCGCCCGGCAAGCCGCATCCACCGCTGGCCAGGCGACTCGGCCTGCTCAGAAGAAGAAGAAGAAGGGCGGGCTCGCCGGTTTCCTTGCGACTGTCTTCCCGTGCTTTCCATCCGACGACGACGCGTACGACGGCGCGGCCAAGAAGCCGTCCACGGCAGGCGCCGCTCGCACCCCTTCTGCGCCGGCAGGGACGACCCCGGCAGCGTCGACGACGGCGAGCGAGAAGGCGATTGCGGCCGCCAAGGCTTCCAAGGCGTCGACGGCGAGCTCAGAGAAGCTCCAGGGCGAGCCGCTCAGGCAGATCACGTCGCGCGAGCTCATGGCGGTCGACACGACGCCGGCCGCCCGTGACAAAACGCCCAAGCCGGCGCCCATCGCGCTGCCGGTGCCGACGATGCCACTCACGACCAAGCGTTCGACGAGCAGCCTCCAAGCTGGTGGTGACGTCGTCATTCCGCCCCCGACGCCGACGAGTCCGCCGATCGACGAGGTCAGTCTGCGTCGTCCGGCAGCTGAGAGATGGGCACCGCCCGCCTGCCATCTCTGTACGCCAAGTCGACTGACCCCTCCCGCCCTGCTCATATCCTCCCTGGCCAGACCGCTGGTCTGACGTCTGCGGCCGTCGTCCCGCCCGGCTCGGGTTCGCTCATCCACTCGCACGCTCACCCGTCGCAGTCATCGTCGCACGCGCCGACGCCGACGGCAACGACACCGCAGCTACAGGCAACCGACGGCGCCGGCTCGCCCGACGAGTCGTTCTCGGCGACCGACTCCGAGGTCTCTGGCTCGGATGCCGGCGGCCAGCGCTACGAGGACTCGCAGGCCGAGGGCGGCGAGCTCTACCACCATGATGACGAGGAGGAGGAGGACGAGGACGCGCACCTGCTGGGCGGCGTCGGCATCCCGATTGGCCCGGACGGCAAGGAGTGCCCGCTCCTGCCGCCGATGGCGGCCGCCCATAAGGGTCGCAAGTGCCTCGTCCTCGACCTCGACGAGACGCTGCTGCACTCGTCGTTCAAGGTGCGAACCCAGGCAGCTGCACCTTTCTTCTCGCTTAGACGACTGACATAGCCGACCTCTCGGTTCTCCCTTTACCAGCTCATCCCGCAGGCCGACTATATCGTCCCCGTCGAAATCGAGTCGCAGACACACAACGTCTACGTCATCAAGCGGCCGGGCGTCGACAACTTTCTCAAGCGCATGGGCGAGATCTACGAGGTCGTCGTCTTTACCGCCTCGCTTTCAAAGTATGCCGACCCGGTGCTCGACATGCTCGACGTCCACCGCGTCGTCAGCCACCGCCTGTTCCGCGAGAGCTGCTACAACCACAAGGGCAACTACGTCAAGGTGCGTCGCAGTCTGCCGCTGGAACCCCGCCGTCGGCAACAGCAACTGACGCTCGATGACCCGCCTTGCGTACTTTTCTCAGGACCTGTCGCAGCTTGGTCGGCCGATCGACGAGACGATCATCATCGACAACTCGCCGGCGTCCTACATCTTCCACCCAAACAACGCTGTTCCCGTCTCGACGTGGTTCAACGACCCGCACGACTCGGAGCTGAACGACCTCATCCTCTTCCTCGCCGACCTGGCGAACGTCGAGGATGTCCGGGGCGTGCTCGACGGCGGCCTCTGAGGGCGAGCCGATACGCTTTCCCCTATCACGACGGGCACTTTCAGCCCTTTCGCGCCGAGAGGGTTCAACTTTCTCTGGCGCTCCCCACCCGTAGCGGGACGGCGCCGGGCCCTCGCCCTCGCCCCGGTCCAGTCGACCGACCACCGACCGGCCGACTTGTCGCTCGTCATCGACACGGCGTCCGCCGCCCACCGCCTCCCTCGCGGTCCGGCCCGACCCGCCCTCTGCCCTACCGCATCACGCACAACTTCCTTCTCTCGACTGCCGACCCCTTAACCCCCCTAATCTGGACCGTTTTTCTTCCGCCACTCCGCTGCACTCCAAGCTTCGCAAAAACAACCGCCCGCACATGCTCTCATCGCCGCTCCTCACCAACCCTGTATGCGTCGCCAGATCCTCCCGAGAGCTCGATACCCCCTCTTCCCTTCTAGAGCGCAGCGTGCGACACCGATCTCCATCACATCAGACCTTGTCCTCCGGCTCGCATGCAAACCCTCCCCCCCTCGACGCTACTTACGCCCCGCCCGTGTGCGACTCGCCCGCTCCTCTCCTACTCACACCGTCCTTGACGTCGCTTCATCTCCTGCTCCTCTCTTCCGTTCCATCCGCTCTGCTGCGCCTGCCCCTCGCCCCTTTTCTCTCTCTCTCTTCTCTCTTCCCTCCGAGATTTCCGACGTTGTATCATACGACTCTGGTGAAAAGAGGTGCGCCAGACGGCATGTCAGATCCAGTCGCGTATCAATGGCCCTCTGTCGTCCGTGGCCGTCGTCGGCGCCCGCACGCACCCGCCCCCGCGCGGGCCTGGCGCCGCCGCCGCTCCTCCCGTTTTCGTCTGGACCCCGAACCTGACCCCACCCGACCCCCCATCCGTCGACCTGCCCCCTCGCAGACCCCTTTCGAACGACTCCGAAAGGCGATGGACATCTACGGCATCCAGCCGCAGGACGGCGTCCACCTGCAGGCCGGCCTCGAGGGCGATGCGGACGGCGGCGACGGCGTCGATCCGTCGCTCCAGTTGCCGGTCGACGACCAGCTCGGCCTTGACCAGCAGCAGCTCGAGCAGCAGGAGCAGCAGCACCAGCACGCGCAGCTCCTCCTCCAGCAGCAGCAGCATCACCATCACCACCAGCAGCAGCAGCTGTACGTCCTCCCGCAGGAGAACCTCCACCTCCATCACGATGGGCTCGGTCACGGCCAGGCCGACCTCCAGCAGCCGCAGCATCACCACCTCGACTACGCGACGACCGTCCATCAGCTCGATGATGGCACCGCCCAGCAGCGGCAGCACCAGCAACAGCAGCAGCAGCAGCAGCAGCGGTCGGCAACCGGCCGGCGGGCGTACAAGTCGCGCTGCAAGTGGCCGGTCGACGACAAGCTCGTCGTCGTTCAGACGCTCGTCGACCAGCGCGCGCTGGGTCACCAAGCCGGTCCGTCCCCGAGCCTCCCGGTGCGCCCACGTCGCGTTCCTTCAGGCTGACGCTCAGACCCTCTTCGTCGTGCGTGGGCTGTAGGCGGCGGCTTTACCCTCAGTGCCTGGAACGCCGTGGCCGAAGCGCTCGCAGGCTCTGAGCACCGTTCGGGCGGCGATGTCAAGGGCGCCGAGGAGTGTCGGAGCGCCTACTCTCGCGTGCGTCAATCTCGGGCTTCTCTCCGCTCGCCCTTTGAGGTTCTCTCATCTAACCGTCTGTCGTGACGCGGTTGCTCCAGCTCAAGCGCGAGTACGTCCGCGTCAAACAGCTGAAGACGCAATTTCCGTGGGACGAGGTCAATCAGCGGCCTGCCGTCGACGAGGGCACCCGGCGCCAGTTCCTCAGAGTCAGTCACGCGGACCTCCTCGCAGTGCACGCGCTGCAGACCGACAGCGCTGACCGGCTTCGCCCTTTGCAGGACCATCCGGCTTATACCTCGGTCTTTGGCGGCTGGCCCTACTTCGACGAGATGGACTTGATCAACGGCGAACTGCCGACGGTCGTCGCCTCGGTCAACAAGCCGCTCCAGGTCGCCGAACACGGCGAGGGCGGCCACAAGACGTCCGAGGGCGGCGGCCTTGACGACGGCGGTGGCAGTCAGAGCGATGTGCGTGCTCATGGCCTGGACTGCTCATCTTTTGACGGATCAGAGACTAACCTTGACGTTTTCTTGCAGGGCTCCGAGTCGCTGCATCACCACCATTCCATGCAATCGCCAGGCATGTACTACTTGACCGGCCGCCGACGCGCGTCCTCTTCGGCTTCCGAGCTCGATCCGTCTCGGCCGCACAAGCGCATGCGGTACGGCGACGACGGCTTCGGAACCTCAGCCGGAGCCGGCTCGTCCTCTTCTGCAGCGGCCTACGTCGACCCTGCGCTCGAAGCCTTCACATTTACGCCCAGCGCCGCGGCCGTCGCTGCCGCACCGCCGTACATCGGCGGCGCAGACAACACGCCGGCCGCGACCGCCGCTGCCGCCGTCTCAGTCTTTGGCGGGGCCGAGCTCGTCGGCCTAACCGTCGAGGCCGAGGCGGCCCACGCGCAGGTCACCGCGGCGGCCGCTGCGCTGCGCGACGCCGGCGTCAGCGGGGCGTCTGACGCAAGGATCGCAGCAAAGTCGCTCCTCTGGACCGACATGCTTTCGGAGGGCTGGACGCTCACCGACCGCGACATCGTCGTCGTCCTGCAGCGGTTCGAGGTACGCCGTTCCCGAACGACGCATGCGTCGCCCAACCCCCAGCTGACGGGCTTACTCCCCTCTGCCTCGGCCGAAACGCAGGAGGATTACCTTTACGCCGAGACTTACGCGCACGCCCAGAGTTTTTCGGAGCGGCTCGATTACCTCGCACACATCCTCGCCGGCGGACAGCCGTACGACCCGGCGCTCGATGAGGTTCACGACCCCTCACTCGTCACGGCAGCCCACGAGGGCGAGCTCGAGCACGAACTCGACCCGGAACTCCACCCCGAGCTCAACCCGGAACTCGATGGCCAGGAGGTCGAGCATGGGGTCGTTGAAGAGGTCGACCCGTCGGCGTATGACCCGGAGGCTGTTGAGGCGGACGGTGTCGAACTCGCGGTCGACCTCGGCGTCGACGAGGGCGGCTATGACCTCGTGGATGAGGGCGTCGCCGCTCCGTAGCCGTGGCTATCTTCAATCTCTCTTTTTTCGGGTCTACCCTGCTCCTACGTTCATGCCTTTCCGACTTTGTACTCCTTATGCCCACCTGATGACCCCCTCCGATCACATGACCCTGGCCCTGCTGAGTGTCTTCGACGGGCGTCACGATATCGGATACAGTGCAGAGGCGAGCGAGCGACAGGGCTCAGTTGATGGCGGCACGACCAACGGCGGCGTCGTGAGCAACGACCGGGGTCGCCTGGGGGTTGGCTCCAGCGGCGTTGCCGGGGGCGACGACGGGCCGGCCGGCCTCGGCGACGGCGTGGTTGTGCTCGGCGTTGTGGCCGGGCAGGTGGTGCCCGGCGGCGTGCTTCTCCTCCTTGCGCACATCCTTCGCCGCTTCGGACGCGTCAGTGTTGCCCGTCCGGAGGATGGCCTCAGCCTGGGAAGCATCCGGCAGTCAAGCGTCAGCGCCCAGTCCAGAGGGTGGATGGATGAAGGGGGTCGGCAAGGGGCAGGGAGGTGTACCTTGTCGGGGTGGCCCTTGAGCTCAGTGCCATGGGCAGTCTTGACGGGGTCGTGCTGGGCCTTGCCGACCATGCGCTCAGCCTCGCCCTTGAGCTTGTCCCCGATCGAGGGCTTAGCGGTAGAGTCGCTAAAGGGGAGGGGGAGATGCGAACAGGGCGGAAGCAAGAGTCAGCCGTCGGATTGGGATCGGGCTGGGCGGCAGCTCGCAGTTGGGGGAAAGAGGCTGATGCTGAACGCACTGTCCGGTCATTGTTGAGGATTGAGGGAGTAAGTTGAGAGTTGAGAGTCGTTGGTAAGAGGGTGGTAGTGTAATTGTCAGGACGACCAGGGCAAGGCAACGCCCTCCTTTTATAGTCGGGCCGCCGTCCTCCATCAGCCCTACGTCACTGGTGCCGCCCGCTCGCGCGACGGCGGGAGGCGATCGGCCGCAAGCCGAGGCGACGGACGCGCCGGCTGGGCGGTCAGCCGACGTCGCTGGGCCCGGATGCAGACGCAAGGGCGCGCCTCCTGTTCGACGACTAGGGCTGAGATGAGCAGCCATGAAAGGACACCTGACAGTGCCCATCTCGGCTGACGTGGTGGGTAACAGACGTGTCGGTCATTGCTTGCAGAGGGCAGAGGAGACTCGACGCCGGCGCTGCTCCAACCCGCATGGTGCGACACACGCTGATGAGCCGTCTGCCGGCCATAGGAGCAGGGCACCTGCCTGCCTGCCTGCCTGCCTGCCTTCAAGTAGTACTGAGTGCCCTGTCGGACCGGCGAGGCACGTTTTGACCTTGCTGCTGCGATGCAGGACGACCGCTCTTGCTGGTCAGACCCCAAGTCGGACCCCCGCTTCTGGGCGAGCGTCTCGGAGAAAGCACCGTGCAGGGATCGCCGCGCTCTGCCCACGCGCGCGCGCCTGTCCTTTCGCTCGGCCGCTGGGCTGGGCCCTTTTGTCCTGGGCTGGGCGCGCGTCGCTCCCTCCCTCCCTCCGACCCGACCACGACTCCCCTTCTCTTCCCTCAAGCAACACTCGCCTCTTTCGAAGCCGGCTGGACCCGTCCTCGAAAAGACACATACTCGCCTCCTTCTTCAAGACCTTCCAATCCAAGCCTCTCTTCGGCAAGCTCGCGCGCCGTAGCCTTCCGGCCCTTCCTCGCCTTCCCTCTCCTCCTCCCCCTTCATCGGCCAACACAGCCCATCCCCCATCCTACGATGCTCATCCAGACCTCCTCGCTCGTTTCGCTCCTCGCGCTCGCCTCGTTCTCGGCTGCGCCCGCCGACGCCCACACCGGCCACGCCAACGGCCGCTCGGCCGCCGCTCACCACCAGCGCCGATTCGGCTCGGCCGGCGCCTCGCGCCGGCACGCCCTCCACGCCCCTGCCGAGGCGCGCGACGTCCATGGCCGCCAGCTGCCGGGGACGATTGCCATGCGCAAGCGGTCCGACGGCTCGTCCTGCAAGGTCCGGCCGTCGACCTCAAAGACGGCCGCTGCTGCCGGCTCGTCGGCCGCGGTTCAGCCCGTCGCTAGCGCCGCCTCATCCCAGGTCGTCGCCGTCGCGTCCTCGCTCGTCGGCGCCGCCACCAGCGCTGTCGGCGCCGTCGTCTCGCCCGTCGCCTCGGTCGTCTCGAACATTCTCGCCCCCCCGCCGGCCGCCACCTCGTCCGCCTCGCAAGAGGCCGAGGACAAGCCTGAGACGTCGGCCCAGGCGCCTGCTTCGACGACCTCGGTCTGGGTCGCCCCGACGACGACCAGCGTTCGTCCCTATCTCTCTCGCGCGCGCGCAGTCCTCCGTTTTGTGGCTGACTTTTTCCTCCTCTTCCCCTTGATTGCTTGGCCCGCCTTCCTCTTTGTGCTGCTCAGTCGTCTGCCGCCCCTGCCGCTACCACCAAGGCCTCGTCGGGCGCCAACACCAGCTTCACCCCGAACGGCAACAAGGGTTCGTCGACTGGCCTCGCTCGATGACCATCAGGGTCTGGTGGCTGACTGCGCCTTCCTGCTTGCCTCCCTTTTCCTTTCACCCCCGCTCGCAGCCGGTATTTCGGCCGGCGACTGCTTCGACCACTTCAAGGACCACATCGGCTGGTGGTACGACTGGACGCCCAACCCGTCCGGCCATTCGGCCAACGGCGTCACCGCCGTCTCGATGCTCTGGGGCGGCGGCACGGCCGACGGGACCGACGCCTCGCGCCTGGCCGACTTCCGGTCGATGAGCTGGCAGCCCCAGTACGTCCTCGGTTTCGAGGAGCCCGACTGCAAGGCCGGCAGCGGCAGCGCCGACATGAGCCAGCAGGCGGCCGCAAAGCTCTGGAACGAGCTCATCGTCCCGCACGGCAACCGCGGTGCCCTCCTCGGCTCGCCCTCGATGTGCAGTGCGTCTTGCTCTTCTCGCTCCCTTTCGACGACTCCTCCCGCCTGCCACCGCTGACCTTCGTGATCCCGTACGCGCGCCAGAGCAAATGCACGAGACGTGGCTCGAGCCCTTCTCCAAGATGATTGACCGGCCGTGGGACATCACGAACATCCACATCAACAAAAACAACATGGCCGGCGTCAAGGCCTCGATCGACTACTACTACAACAAGTACCAGAAGCCGCTCTGGGTCTCCGAGTTTGCGTGCGTCCTGCGTCTAGCTTCCTGCCTCCCATGCCCTTTTGAGGACAACCCCGCTGACGACCTCGCCCCGTCCCACCCTTCAGCTGCGTCGACGACTCGTCCAACTTCATCCCCTGCACCGACCAAGGCCAAATCGACCAGTTCATCATGGACATCGTCGACGTCTTCGAGCAGGACGACCGCGTTGCCGCCTATGCCTACTCGAACGGCTACGGCCTCGGCGAGGTCTGGTGCGTCCACCTCCCTCCTCCTCGACCATCTCGTCGGACCCGACAGAGTCGCTGACCCTCCCTTGGCTGCTCGCAATTAGGCCGATGTGGCGCGGAGGCATGACCAACTCTGGCAAGACCTACCTCAAGGCCCTCCAGCGGTACCACTAGACGCTGGACCAGCCGCGCCCCTCTCCGGAACGATCCCTCATCATCTCGAGGGTCCCATCAACAGTCCTTACAGCAACGTCTCTCTCTCCGGTTTTTTTCTCCCTCTACGTCGTTCATGTTCTTCCGCTCCGCCCCTCAATCTCGCGGAACCCTCCCTCCCTCTACACTCAAGCCACACAGCCTTCCCTCGCAAGACGCTCGCGAGGGTCTAACCTGTTGATCAGGTCTCTCCTCTTACGCGTCCGGGTCGGTCGTCAAGAAGAGGGCAAGGGGCAGTGGCATCCGAAGGCGCGCTCCGGGGTCGACGCTCTCATTCATCGCTTCTCGCACGGCTGGCGCCGGTCGCCCGCCCTTCTCGAAGACGATCTGAAGGCTCTCCGTACCCCCTTTGTCTACCCTCTTCCTTCTTTGCTCTTCTGCGATGACTCTGTTGTGATGCTTTGGCCTGTCACGAGTCGTCGAGTCAAGTCAGATCCGAGAGGGCGGGCGGCACTGATTGTCGCGGCCGCGGGCCGTCGGCCGACCCCGTGCGCGCTGCGCCTGCGTCGGCGCGTCGGCGGGCTGAGCTCTTCGCCGGCTGCCCTCCCGCCGGCACCGCCGCTCGACGTCGACCCGCTCTACGGTACCCTCAGCTGAAGGGTCGGCCCAACTCACAAGATTGGCTCGATGCCGGTCGAACTCCTCGCTTCGGACGAACGGCCAAGCAGCTTCGACACGTCTCCGCCGCGTCGTTGACCAAACGGAAGCCGCCGCACTGATAGGCTTATCTGCCCGAGCTAGCGGCGCGCGTGCCGGCGTCGGCAAGCCTGAACAAGCGACGAGTGGGATAGGGGACCCCCGAGCCATGCTGACGGCCATATGCCTCGGCTTACAAGCCGCTCGGACGACGCTCGGCCTGCAAAGCCTGCGAGACGACCTTCGTCGAGCTTCGGCCGCGAGCTCGTCCTCGGCAGCGCCAGCTGTAGGCCTGCCCGCCGCCCGTCAGCTAACCCCGGTCGACGGCTCCGGTTGAGCAATACGAATTGGTCCTCGATGCTATCGTGCTGATGGTATCCTCTAGGCTTGGCTGAGGGACGACGTCGATTCCTCAAAGGGCGTCAGCGCAGCCGACGGACGAGCTGATCTTTGCCTCTGCTCGCCCTCTTCTCACCTCCCCTGCTATCCAACCCCCTCAGCCGCACGTCTTCTCTTCACACCAACATATCGATGAGCGAGTCTCTCGTCCTCAGCCAAGCGTCTGGCTACGGTACGCCCTTCAGACCCCTTGCCTGCCTCGAGCCTGTCGTCCTCTGCGAGCGCGAACGGCTGACGTCTCCCGCTCTGCTCCGCAGGCATCGTCGTCGGCCTCGGCCTCGGCTTCTCGGTCGCGATGGTCGGCATCACCTGGATCCAAGCAAAGTACTCTGACTCGTCTCCTGCCAACGCGGAGGAGTTCAACTCGGCCTCGCACAGCGTCAAGCCCGGATTGATCGCTTGCGGCATCGTCTCGGCCTGGTCATGGGCAGCAACCCTCCTCCAGTCCTCAGCCGTCACCTACAAGTACGGCATCTCTGGCTCCTGGTGGTACGCCTCGGGCGCTTGCGTCCAGGTCCTCCTTTTTGGGTGCGTCCCTGTCGACTATCTGCTGTCAAACGATCGCTTGCTGACCATCGCCTCTCGCCGCTCCAGCATGCTCGCCTGCAAGCTCAAGCTGAACGCTCCCGGCGCCGCCACCTACATCGAGATCATCGGCTGCCGCTGGGGCACCATTGCGCACCTGACGTTCCTCGTCTTTGGCCTGATCGCCAACATCGTCGTGTCGACAGTGCGTTCGCGCGGCCATTCTCATGCTGGCTCCTCGACCTGACACACTGACCGCCCTCATCCAGATGCTTGTTCTGGGCGGCAGCGCGACGGTCGCTAGCTTGACTGGCATGTCGACGGTCGCCGCTTGCTGGCTCATCCCGTTGACGGTTGCCGTCTACGTCTCGGTCGGCGGCAGTGCGCAGCATCATCTGTCAGAGTTTGTCGAGTGGACGCTGACTTTCTCCCTCGCCCAACAGTGCGCGCTTCCCTCTTCGCCGACTACAGTCACACCGTCGTACTCTACGCGCTCATTCTCACATTTGCCTTCACCGCCTACGCCACTTCGGACAAGATTGGGAGTCCGACGCGCATGTTTGAGCTCCTCCAGGAGGCGGCTGTCGACTACCCGGTCGAGGGCAACGCCGGTGGCTCGTACCTCACCATGCGCTCCCTCGGCGGCGGTATCTTTGGAGTTCTCAACATCATCGGTACGTCTGCTCCCTTGGAACGCGTGGTAGTTCCGGCATCAAGAGCGGCCCAGCTGACGAGCTCGACTCTGAACTCGCTCCTCGGCCGCACGATAGGTAACTTCGGTGTGAGTACGCAAGACTCAAAGACGTGCAGCTGATCAGCTCTGGCTGACGACGTGCTGTTCATCTTGACTCGGCAGACGGTTTTGTGCGTCTGCTACAACCCCTTCCGCTCCATCTGGGTCGCCTGTGACCTGCGCCCGCTGACTGTGACCCGCCTCTGTTCTACGACCTCATCAGTGCCGACCAAGGTGTGTCTCCTTCGACCCCCTTCGCTCCTAGCCCGTGTATGGCCGCTGACCCACCCATCTCCGTTTCTCGCCGTTATGTGTCAGCTTACTGGCAGGTGCGACAATTGTCGATGCTTGCTGCCGTGGCGGGCACTCGCTGACTTCTCTCCTCCGACTCCTTTGCAGAGGGCGATCGCCTCAACACCCCAGACTGCTGTTAAAGTAAGGCCATTGCCGTCACTTCTAGTCGATACGCGCTTTTCTGACTCACCGCTCTCGTGCAGGCCTACCTCATCGGCGGCATCTGCTGGTTCTGCATCCCGTTTTGTCTGGCTACTTGGTGCGTACCCTTGTTTTCCAGCCCCCTCGAGCGGCGACTCATGTCTGACTTAGGTGCCTTCCCACCCACAACCAGTCTTGGTCTCGGAGCTCGTGCGCTCAACGTCACGATCACCGCCGCCGAGGTGTCGGCTGGACTTCCTGCTCCCAAGGCTGCTGCGGTTCTGCTCGGATCCAGCGGTGCCAGTGCGTTGCTTGCGCTCTTCCCTCACCGGTTGGTCGCTGTGCTGACGTTCATCCTCGGCCCCCAGTCGCCATGCTTCTCATGCTCTTTCTCGCCGTCACGTCGGCAACTAGCGCTGAGCTCGTCGCTGCCGCCGCCGTCCTCTCGAACGATTGCTACAAGCGCTACGCAAACCCAAAAGCGACCGACCAGCAGATGCTACGCGCATCGCAGATCTCAGTCGTCCTCTTCGCCGTCGTCGCCGCCATCTCCGGCACCGTCTTCTGGCGCATCGGCCTCAGCATGGGTTACCTGTACGAATTGATGGGCTGCTTGGTTCGTCCCCCGGCTCTGCGGCATTGGTCAAGCAGCAAGGACTGACGCCCTCCTTGGCTTCGTCAGATCGGCTCCTGCGTCGTGCCCATCGCCGCTGCCACCTGTTGGAGCAAGGCCAACAAGTGGGCGGCCGTCGGCGGCTCCATTTCGGGTCTTGTGCTCGGCGTTACCGCCTGGCTCGTGACTGCCGCTTCGCTCTACGGCGAGGTCACCATCGCTTCAACCGGGCGCGACTTCAGCATGCTCGCAGGCAACGTGACCGCCATCGGCGTCGGTGCGCTCGTCACCGTCGTCGGCTCGCTCATCTGGCCCGAGGACTACGATTTTGAGGGCACTCGGAACCTTAACGCCGAGCACAGCATCGCCCCGGTCACCCGAGAGCCCGAAACGCCGGTGACGCCCGACCTCGACGAGAAGGACAAGGACCTCGGCCAGGAGAAGGAGGTCCAGCCCTCGACCTTGACCGTTCCGCGCGAGCTCGGCGACCTCAGCGTCGAGCAGCCCGAGATCGACTTTGTCGGCCTCAACAAGGCCTTCCGGTTCGCCTGCGTGAGCTCCATCGGCCTCTTCACGGTCCTCTTGATCCTTGTGCCGATGCCACTCGTTGGCTCGGGCCACATCTTTGGCGTCAAAAGCTTCACCGCCTGGGTCTCGGTCGGCATCGCCTGGTGCTTGTTGGCTGGTCTCATCATCACCGGTTTGCCGCTGTTTGAGAGTCGGAAAGCACTCGGCGACATTGTTCGCGGCATCTGCCGCGACCTCTCCCGCAAGAGGGTTTAGCGACCTCTCCAGTCTTCTGGGCCTTTCGTAGATCATCCTCCACATCCTCGCTTCCGTGCTTATCATCCAAGTTGTAACCCCTGGGCATTCTGTGATGACATCTCATCTGATGCGACCCACTCGCCCGCCGCCCGGTACTTCTCCTTCTACAAAGTTGGAACACGGCCGAAGTTGTGCAAGACCGTACATGAATTAATCCAGATGCGAGCCGATGTGGTGCGATTGTGCTACAGTCCTAGTCGTGCTTGGTCCTCGTCCCGCTGGACGTGTTGAAAGCGCGCCGTCGACGCCGGCCCTCCTCCTCGAGCGCGAGCCCGCGGCCCTCCCACTCACGCAGCAGCGTCAGCTTGGCCGACTCGCCGACGAGCATGCGCGTGATCTCGGTCAGGCGGTCAAACGAGATGAGGATGCCCGACAGGCTTACAACGGCCGTCGCATAGATGGCGAAGCTCGAGTCGCGCGCGACCTCGGGCGTGAAGTCGATGCCGAGGCTCGCGCCATCGACCGTGCCGGGCTCGGAGCGCAGTGTCGACTCGCCGTCGGCGTCCGACGAACCCGACGACTCGCTCGGCGCTTTCTGTGGCTGATTGGCGAAGGCCTTGCCGAGCCGGAGGGTCCGCTCGTGGTAGACGAGTCGGTCTCGAAGCGAGTGGACGGAGGGCGGGAGCGGCCGCTTGGACAGGAGGCTCGTCGAGATGACGGCCAAAGTGGCCAGGATGTCGGTGATCTACGAGGTCAGGAAGAAGGAGTCAGGGGAGGGCAGTCTCGAAGAAGAAGCCATACGACGCACGAGATCCGGGTTTAGGAAGGGCGAATGGTGCACCAGGGTTGCGCACCACTGCGGCTCCAGCTTGGCCAGCGACGACGAGAGCAGGGCGAGACCGGTGAGGATGCGCCACCTGACGAGCGGGTAGTTCATGGAGTCAGCGTCTTGAAGCGACCGAGGGATGACAAAGCTGACGTACTGGGTCTCAAGCAGGTCTCCGTAGAGCTTGCTCGGCCAAGGCCCTCTGCAGATGGCGGAAGGGCTAGGTCAGCAGCTGCAGTGGATGATCAACCGGCTCGCGGGGCAGACGCACTGGAGCTGGGGCTCGAAGCGCGCCGTCGTGAGGGAAGGCTGCAGAGCTTGCATCTGATTGACAAGCGCCAGGACGCGTTTGCCGATCCGCTTGAGGTTGCGCTCTTTGCGAGCCTTGTTAGCTGCGACCGACGAAGACTTCTCGCCGCCATCGCCCTGGACTTGGACCAAGCCGCTCGACCGCGCGACAGCCTCCTCCTGCAGAAGTGCCTCGAGCTCGGAGACAAAGATGCCAGCGATCTCGTCCGTGATCTGGCACGCAGTCTCGCGAACGAGGGTGCGAGCGGTCGTGAGCCGAGGGACTGGACGCCAGAGCACAGCGGGTCAGCTGGCGCGTATTGTGACGGTCCTGACCCGACACGCACAGCACATGATGATGAAGCCGGCGGTGAATCCAATGATGACGAGCAAGGCCCGTTTCCAAGCGAGACCGACGCCGACACCAGAGTTGACGGTGACAACGAGGTGCGTGTCTTGCCAGCTGTAGCCGACTGGGAGGGCGGGGTCGTGTCAGCTTGGGTCCAGGGGGGAACCAGGCGAGGACCTAAGGCAAGTATCAGCGGACGGACCGATGAACAAGACCGTGACGCCGGCCATCAAGTAACCGGTCGCTTTCTCGATGGGCAGGACGATCCGTGCCCACAAGAAAGGAGCGACGAAGACCATCTGCAATTGGGCGAGCTTGAGATCAGCGCGAAGACAGACGCGCAGACAGGCTGTAATTCACAGTTGAGGCTGCGACTCCATAGGCATTGCCGTTGCCTAGACCGCCGGCACCAATGTACCAGGCGACGATGCCTGAGGATCCTTGCATCGCATGAGCGGCATCTCTTGCATTACGGGAAGGCTTTTCGTGCACGCACCAACAAGGAGGCCGACCAGCGTGCCGACCATCTTCAAAAGGAAGCCTGCGATTTGCTCGCCGGCGTAGACGCCGATCGACGTTTGAGCCATCTGGGGCCGAAGACGTAGTCAGTACTCGAAGGAGACCCGAGCCAAAATATCATAGGAAGCGGACGCACGATGAGCGCCCAGAGACCTCGGTTCTGGTAGTTGAAGCGACAGGTGGTGGGATGCACCGCGACGACTGTCAATGAGATATGGTCAGTACCCCTTCTTCACAGGTTGCATGCGAAACGGCAACTCACTCCACAAGCAAAGTGAGACAAAGGCATAGCGCAGGGAAAAGAGGCCCTTGGGCGACCGCAGCCAGCGCGTGACGGCGCTGAGCTTGACTCCAGCCCGCTGGAGACCAGTCCTAGGCGGGCTCGCATCCGGGTTTCGCGCGAGACTCTTGTGCGCGCCGACCGGCTGCGATTGACGCTTAGACTTGCCCTCGTCAGCCTCGGCCGCTTGCTCATCGGCCTCCATCTCGACCTCAGCCTCCTCCTCGGCCCGACGCGTCTCCTCGGCCCGCTCCTGGACCTGGCCGCCGCCACCGATGACGGTACTGCTGCTGCCGTCCGAGTCGAAGACCTTGCGCCAGGCCTTGCCGAGACCGACCGGCAGCCAGAGTCGGTTGCGCGTCCGCTTGTTCTGAAGGCTCGCCGTTACGTCGAGCAACTCGAGCACCGACTCGGCGCACGACTCAAGCGAGGTACTGCGGGCCAGGCAAGTCAGCGCGTCAGCACGGCCAGATGCGCAAGTGAAGCCAGTGCAGACTGACGTGAAGACGTAGCAGCCGAAGAGAGAGCGTGTGCTGGCGTGCAAGCCACCGCGCCCAGAGCCAAGCTCGACACCATCACGCTCCTTGCCTTCACGTTCGACGTCGGCAAAGTAGCCGGCGAACGGCCCGTCGACGAGAGTCCCCCGCTCGACTTCGCGGAACCGGGCGAGCCGACCGGCGAGGTCCTCCCGAAGCGCGCCGACGTCAGGCAGGTCGGTCCGAGCCTTCTTACCGAGCAGTGGGATAGCCGCCCAGCGCGAGTCGTTGGCGTCATCGTAAAAGGCCTTGCATGCGCCGAGACTCTGGGCGAGCCCCTCACGCAAGGGGCCGGACGCTTCGGCCAAAATCGGGAGCAGAGTCGACAGCCCGTGTCCAGCCGAATCCTCGGCGGCCGTCATCTCGCGCCGGACCGTATCAAAGCGCGAGGCCGAGTGCGAGTGGTCGTTCAGCGGCTTGGAACTGTCAGCCTTGCGCGGCTTCTCGTCGCTGTGGTCGCCGTGCCGCATGGCCTCCTCGTTGTCGACCTGTAGCCGGCCGACGATGAGGCTCGCAAAATTACCCATCGCCAAGAAACGGTAAGCAAACGTCTTGAGCAGGCCATCGAGCCGCTTGATGTCGCTCGGGCCGACGCGGCCGAGCGAGAACTCGATACCGACCATGCCAGTCGTCCCCTGGAGCGACTGGCTCGTCTCGACGAGCGCCTGGCGGAGCTTGCGCGTGCGGATGTAGAGCGGCTGGGCGCTCTCGATCGTCAGAGGGTGCGGGAGGTGGAGAAGCTCGTCCTGGGCGGCGAGGAGGCCGAGCGAGGTCGAGAGGACGCCGTGCGAGTAGCCGCTCAGCCAGACGTGGCTCAGGCTTTCGGGGAAGATGAGGAGGACGCCGGCGAGGGCGATGCCGACGTAGGCCGCGGTCGGCTTAAGGAAGATGGACGCGAGCATGTACTGCGTCGACGGAAAGAGCGGGCCGTAGCTCATGATAACGTCGAGGACGATCGAGGCGAAGAGGGAGCTGCCTCGGACGCAGGGAGAAAGTCAGTCAATCTGGCAGCATTTCGGAGCGCATCGGAGAGGGAGGGACGAACAGAAGCGTGAGCTTGGGCGCATGAGCCCGGAGTGCGCCCATGGCGAAGCAGCCGACGAAGAAGAGACCGCCAAACGTCGCCGATGTCCTCGTGTCGAGAAAGAAGCCGTCAAAGACGAGCGCCGTAACCGTCAGGCCCGGCGGGCCGGCCGCGATCTGCTGCTGAGCGGCCTGGTATCGGGCGGCAAGGAGCGTCTTGTCGCGTGCGGCTTGACCGGCTGCCATGCCCATGGCGCCCCAGGCCCAGCCGAGTAGCATGCCCAGCAGGATGGTGACCGCAGCCTGCATTCGGAGGTCAGCTGCGCTTCCGGAACGGGCACTGCAGTGAGGGTGGGCGACGACGCACAAAGAAGAAGAGGGAAGCCGGCATGTTGGGCGAGAGCATAACGACGAGCAGACTCCTGTGAATGATTCGATTCAACCAAAAGGGTGGGAGTGGTCAGCCCTCTGCTTTACGGCTGGTCGAGAGCGAGTCGGCACGCTGCTCGCGCACGCCTGACGCACGCGAAGAAGGCCGCCTGGCCCATCGCGTTGAGCGCGGCCGTGTCGAGCAGAAGGACGAGCGCGGCAAGGAGGACGACCAGGCAGCGGATGAACGTCTTGATGTTGCGGCTCGTCAGCGACGGCCGTAGCCAAGGCAGGACCCGGTCGACCAGCGGCGGCCGGCTGGGCGAGGCGGCGGCACCGGAGGTGGCCATGGTGGGTTCTCGCGGACCTGGTGGTGGTGTCGGGTGTCGCAGGTAGGACGGGTGACTGGGTATTGCTGTGATTGTTCAGGTCAAGGGCAAGCTGGAGAGTAGTCGAATGCGAGCGGTCCTGCAGGTGGACGTGGGCCGCTAGAAGGCAGGCTTTCGTCCTCGTCTATCTGAGACGGTGGTTGAGTAGTGGGCTGGGACAGGCGGTGTTGGGGCCCCGCGTCCTTCGGCCGCCGGCGCGCGCATGCAGGACCGCCCCGCCGTCATCACGCTCACGCTTCTGGGCCGCAGGGAAACGGGCTCGCCTTGCTCCTCCCTTAGGACAACCACCCCGCTTTGGATGCTCGTCTCGCTCCTCCGTCCGCTACTCAGCCGCACACCGTACCACCCATTCCAACACCTCAGCCCGCTCTCACACCGCACCATGTCCGCCGTCATTCGCGACCAGGCGACCGCCTCGTTCAAGCTGGTGCGTCGCCCCCGCCTGGACGCGCTCGCGCTTCAGACGATCGTCTCGACTGATTGACCCTTTTCGCCCTGCGTTGCACATTCAGAACCACACCATGATCCGGGTCAAGGACCCTAAGGCGTACGCCCTTGAGAGGTCGACAAATCTCTCCGCTTATGGCTGACCGATCGCCTCTGCCTCGCCTCTTCTCGGCACCATCCTCCCGACCCGCATAGCTCGCTCGATTTCTACCAGCGGATCCTCGGCATGTCGCTCATCGCGACCTCGGAGCAGTCCGACTTCACCCTCTACTTTCTCGCCTACGCCAAAGAGGGCGAGACGCTTGAGTCGATGGGCAAGGAGCGCTTCGGCCGCGAGGGCATCGTTGAGCTTGTGCGTGTCGCTCCGAGCCTGGACCCGCGTGCGGTAGAGGCTGACGGAAGCCCCCTCGTATTGCGAGCTTGCAGACGCACAACCACGGCACCGAGAATGACCCAGACTTTGCCGGTTACGCCTCGGGCAACTCTGACCCCGGCCGCGGTACGTCTTCTTACTCCTCGTCAGCGCAAGGCTGTCCTGCGGCGATCGTCTGCGGCTGCAACTGACCGGCACGACTAATCGCGCGCACTGGTAGGGTTTGGTCACCTCGCCATCTCGGTTGCCGACATCGATGCGGCCTGCCAGCGGATGGAGGACCTCGGCGTCAAGTTCAAAAAGCGCCTGACGGACGGCAAGGTCCGTCCCGTGCGAGGCGACGAGTCTCATTCAGTACGAGCTGATCCGTGGCCCTCCTTCGATGACGATCACCGCCGCTCTTCAAATTGCAGATGAAGGTCCGTCCATCCCGTCCTCCGAACCCGTGAAGCCCTTGTGCCGCTGCTGACCTGCCTTCCCCTCGGCTGTCTTTAGAACATCGCTTTTGCTCTGGACCCCGACGGGTGCGTCATCCTTGGGCTCTCACCTCTTCAACCGCTCGTGTAGCTGACGTCTTGCCCGATCTCTCTTCTCGCTCGCAGCTACTGGATCGAGATCGTCCCCAACAGCCTCAAGGTCTGAGCAATGGCATCGACGACTGTTGACGATGACGTTTCTGAGAGCTGGCGCGGAAGCGATGGCGGCCCGACTCACCGCTGGCTGAAGGACGACTTGGGCAGAAGTGCTTGGAGCGTCCGTGAAAACAGAGAGCAGCGAGCCAGAGCCATGTCGGGGGGGAGCCGACGTGCAGCGAGATCGACTGTTGCCAGCCTGGACGCCCTCTGCTGCTGCGCTCGCCTTCGGCTCGGCCGTCCGACGCGCGCGTCTCCCTCTTGCCCGGCCTGCCATTCGTTCGCGAGCAGGCCCTCCCTCCCCCTCTCTTCCATCAGCCTACCTCTCCCTACCCGCTTCCGACGCCATGCTCCGCTCGTCCCCGTCGTCTGCCCTCGCCCGGCGGGCCTTCGCGACCTCGGCCCGTCTCGGCCAGGCCGCCGAGAAGCCAATCATGAACCGCTACTCCCGCATCGTCCGTCGACCTCGCCCTCGTCCGGCCTGGGTCGCCCGAAAGCAGTGTCGTCAGGGCTGACCTGCCTCCTCGGCCCTCTTCCCTTGCCCGACAGATCACCGCGCCCAAGTCGCAGGGTGCGTCGCTCCTTCCGCCGCTGCCGCTCTACTGCTACTCTTTTGTGCTGACCGCCGCGCTTAACCGGACCGTTCGACCGACCAGGCGCCTCGCAGGTAAGCCGCTGCCTCGTCCAATCCAGCCTGCCCGTCCTCCCAGCCGCCCAGCTGATGGCCGCCCTCCTCTGATCGCCTCGTCGTTCCCTCCAGGCCATGCTCTACGCGACCGACGGCATCGACAAGAAGGAGGACTTTGACAAGGCCATGGTCGGCATCGCCAGCGTCTGGTACGTCTGAGCCTCGCTGGCCCGCCGCCGCGCTCGTTGACTCGGCCCGCGGACGGGCTTCGCAGCCAGCCAGCTACTGCCGGCGGCTGTTGCGACGACAAACTTCCCTTAAGCATCGCTAACGCCTCTTATCCTCGTCTCTGCCTGGCTTCGCAGGTACGAGGGCAACCCGTGAGTTTTCTAGGAGCTCACCCACTGGCGGAGCACGCCTCCGCCTGCCGCCTGCCGCCTGCCGCCCTGCTGACTCGTCATGCTCGACTCGCCGCTTCACTTATCGATCGCAGGTGCAACAAGCACATTCTCGGCCTTGGCCAGCGCGTCAAGCGGTCAATGGCCAAGTCGAACATCACCGGCTACCAGTTCGGCACCGTCGGCGTCTCGGACGGCATCTCGATGGGCACCTTTGGCATGTCGTACTCGGTTCGTCCCACTTGCTCCACTCCTACGCGCGTTGGCTTCTGGCCTAGCGACCTGTGTACATCAAACTGGCTGGCCCGGCTGACCTGGTTCTGGCTTCCGCTCGCTCTTGCCCTCGCTCGGCGCTGCAGCTCCAGTCGCGCGACCTCATCGCCGATCAGGTCGAGTCGGCCGCTGGCGGCCACTGGCTCGACGGCATGGTCGTCATCCCCGGCTGCGACAAGAACATGCCGGGCACGCTCATGGCCCTCGGCCGGCTTAACCGGCCCGGACTGATGGTCTACGGCGGCTCGATCCGTGCCGGTCGGTGCGGCAACGGACCCAAGCTCGACATTGTCAGCGCCTTCCAGGCCTACGGAAAGTACCTCCAGGACGGCGAAACCGAGGCGGCCGAGAAGGAGCGCGTGCGTTGGAGGCTCTGCGATTCGATGCCCGCCGGTCGCTCGGGCTATGCTGACGCTTCGTCCATCTTTCCTGACCAGGCGGACACCATTCGCAACTCGTGCCCCGGGCCTGGTGCCTGCGGAGGAGTAAGCGCTTGCATCCTGCTGTAAGGCGCAGAGTTTCAGCTGAGCGCTTTTGCACCCCGCGCGCAAACAGATGTACACCGCCAACACGATGAGCTCGGCGACCGAGGCGATGGGCATGACCCTCCCGGGCTCGTCGTCGTTCCCGGCCGAGTCGGCCGAGAAGCACGCCGAGTGCGACTCGATCGGTGAGGTCATGCGCAACATGCTCGAGAAGAACATCCTCCCGCGCGACATTATGACGCGGGCCGCGTTCGAGAACGCGCTCGTCCTCGTCATGGCCCTCGGCGGCTCGACGAACGCTGTCCTCCACATGATTGCCATCGCCCACTCGGTCGGCATCGAGCTCACGATCGACGACGTCCAGAAGGTCTCGGACCGGATCCCCTTCCTCGCCGACCTCAAGCCGAGCGGCCAGTACGTCATGGAGGACGTCCACAACATTGGCGGTATCCCGAGTGCGTTTGCGAACGGAGCGATCGATCTGCCTCGCGTCGCAGCTCGCCGCTGACCCGGTCGTCCCCCTCCCCTCGTGCAGTGATCCTCCACCACCTCGAGAAGCAGGGTCTGATCGACGGCAACATCCTGACCGTTACCGGCAAGACGCTCGGCGAGAACCTCGACCGCTGGGCGGCCGAGCCCAAGCACCAGAAGATGTGGGAGGGCCAGGACATCATCAAGCCGATGGACAAGCCGATCAAGTCGTCGGGCCACATCCGGTGCGCCTGTCTCGGCTCTCGGCGGCTCATAGTGTGGCGTCCCCGCTGACCCTGCCTCTCGCGTCGTCTCAGCATCCTGCGCGGCAACCTCGCCCCTGGCGGCGCCGTCTCCAAGATCACCGGAAAGGAGGGCCTTCACTTCACTGGCAAGGCCCGCGCCTTTGACCGCGAGGACGACTTTGTCAAGGCCGTCGAGTCGGGCTCGATCAAGGCGGGCGAGAAGACTGTCGTCATCCTCCGATACCTCGGCCCCAAGGGCGGACCCGGCATGCCCGAGATGCTCAAGCCGACGTCGCTCATCATGGGCGCCGGTCTCGGCTACGACGTTGCCTGCCTGACGGACGGCCGCTTCTCGGGAGGGTGAGTGCTTCCCTTGGGCTGCGTGCGATGGCTCGCTGACAAACTCCCCGCTTTGATTTGCCTCTCACAGATCGCACGGCTTCGTTGTCGGCCACGTCGTCCCCGAAGCCCAGGTCGGTGGTCCGATAGCGCTCGTCCAGGACGGCGACGTCATCACGATCGACGCCGTCAACAACACGCTCGAGATGGATGTTTCGGACGAGGAGCTGGCCCGCCGGCGGGCAGACTGGGTCGCCCCGCCGCTCAAGGTCAGCTCGGGAACGCTCTACAAGTACACCAAGGTGCGCCCTTCTTTACCGCTCACGTTGGAAGCCCCGCTGCGTGCCCCTTTGATGTGACTGACCCGACGTGCCCATCGCCGCCCGCGTCTTTCCTAGCTTGTCACGTGCGTCCCTCTCGGGGATCCTCTCCTGCCCGTCGAGGGTCAGGCTGACCTTCCTCTTTCGTCTCTCTCACAGCGACGCCTCGAAGGGCTGTGTTACCGACGCCTAGATCCTGTTTGTATTGAACTCATATCGGAAAGACAAGCGTGCGGTGAGCCTATCCGGGCAACGCTCGGAGGGGGGGGGGGGGAGCGGTCAGGGGCTGCCGACATAGTGTCGAAGCATGCGCAGGACAAGACACGATCAGCGTCCGCTTTGCATCACGCCTGTCAGCGAATGTGCCGCCTCTCTTGTCGATCAGACGGCCTTGCTGTTGAGGGCAATGCAAGTGGGAGCAACCCAGACGCTGCGACCAACACGCTGCGCACGCAGACCGACCGCAGGCCCGTTGAGCAGCGAGCTCGCGGGTCAAAGCCGCCGACATCCATCAGCCTTGCGACGACATCAGCTCAATCCCCACCCCTCGCAAGCTGCTATAGCAGGCGGTGAGTGCTCCCCTCTGCTTCTATGTCTGTGCTTCAGCGAGAGCAACTGAGCCGTTGTACTGCCCTGGTCAGCAGCACTGGCGTCCGACCCAGCCCAGCTCCCGTCTCGCGCCGCCTCGTCCGGGAAGCACTACCTGCCATCGTCTGTCTCGTTGTCAGTCCCACGCTCCTTCACGGATAGCACGTCAAAGGGTAAGCTCGCGCATCTGCGTATGGACTCGGTCAGATGAGCAAGCCGGCTCACGCAACCCTCCGTCTTAACCAGCCCGCCGGCTCCGCAACTGCAGCTCGCCGACCGCCCGACTATTCGACCAGTGCACGAGCGTCACGCATTTTCCAATCTCCTCGGTCTCCAGCAGCCAGCGGCACCATCTATTGCCTTCCTTGCCGGCTTTAGCGAGCAGTCGGACATTGCACTTCGCCCATTCCTTAGGTGCGTCGGGCCCGCCCGTCGCGCAGCCGCGCTCGCCTGCCGGCACTCGCCAGCGCTCGACCTGGACCATGTGCCGTCCGATGACCAAATACTGGTATCGCGAAATCCAGCGGCAAGGCGAGCCAGTCCACGTCGATTTTGTCTTTGACAACATGCGCATTGCCGGCTACAAAGGCGGGCGGCCGTCGACCGTCGCCGTCAGCGAGCCGACGCTGGAGTACTGGGCGACGGACGCGGACCTCCGCCGGGGCGACCTACTTCCGGTCGTCTTTGACATCATCGACGGCCAGTTCCGCTACTCGCTCGTGACTGCCAGGACGGCCGCTCGGTTCCGGGCGCTCAACGCCTACCGCGACGGCCCGAGCTGGTCGGTCATTCCAGGTCGGCACGAGCCCGGCGTCGAGCGGCCCGTTCAGGTCGCTGTGGCCCAAGCCGCTCAGCCCGCTCAAAGCATGGTCCTGAGTGAGGACGAGATTTCGGACGCAAGCAACGAAGACTCTGAGGAGGCAGTTGTCACAAGGATAGCCCCGCGACTGCCCAGTCGGGTCAGTCCTTCCGCGCCCTGAGTAAGCCTGATGCCATACGCGATCTATAGCTAACAGTCCTTGACGATTTTTTCCTCAGCAGCCCGAGCGATCAGCTTCCAGGACTCGATCTACGATTCCTCTTCGGCGCCAGCCGGCGGCCGGGCCAAGTCGCTTGCCGCCACCACAACCTCGACGTTCGCCGCCTCGCGTCAAAGCGCGTCAGGCTAGTCGAGCGTCACCGGATGTCGTCCAGGCTGTTAGACCTAGCAACCGAGTGGAAGCACAGTCGATGGCGGTCCCGACCAACGTCAAGGTCGAGCCGAGTCTTGATCTCCTCTCGAACGACTCTGACGCGGACGACCATCGCGCGATGCTTGCACCTGCGGTCCGTTCGCCGCCTGCTGTGACATCGACCGCCGGACACTGACATCCCCATCGACACCTCTGCAGCCAATGGTTCCCCCCGATCGCTTCTTTGACGACCCGCGCGGAGACCTCCTCCTCGAGAGCACCGATCGCCGTTTCGCGCGCGTCCAGTCGGACGTCCTGCGACGCGAGATCCGTTCGGCGAATGACTGGCTGCCGGACGACCTCCAGACGCTCCCAGAGCTGATGCCAGAGGGGACGCCGATGCTGTCGATGCAGGGGGACGCGGCCTCGCTGCAGCTTCTGCTCACACATGCGCTCGGTGCCGAGGCGAACGAGCAGCCGTTAGCGTTTGAGCATGCCAGAAGGTGCGTCGCTCGTTCGACTGTTAGAAAGCAACATCTGACTTTCGTCCGCTACCCCCCTCGTAGACTTAGACTGGTCGACCTCGCCGACGAGTACGACTCGCCGCGGGCGCTAGCAAGCGGGATGCGGCAACTCGCTCGTCACGTGCCGTCACACCCGCCGACTGTTTTCGCCATCGCCGCAGCTCACGGCGACATCGACGTCTGTCGGCTGGCTCTCCGCCACTTTGATGTGCCGTTAGGCGGGCGGCCAGCGTCGTCTCTCATTCCGGCCGATCTGGCCGACGCGCTCACCCCTTCGGTTCGCCAAAACCTGGACCGGCTTGGCCTCGAGGCACTCGAACTGGTTCGATCCAGACCGACGCCGCTGTTCAACCCCTGGCCCGACCTGGCGCCTAAGTTCACTGTACGTCCGGCGATGGCGATGGCGGCTACGGTAAGACCATACGCTGACCCTCTCAATTGCCCGGCGTGCAGTTCCTGTCGACGGCACCTCGGACTGCCTTCGGCGTGCCTGCACGGGCTTGACGCACGCCGCTCGAACATCACTTCTCTGTTCAAACTCACTTTTGACGATTTATGCACGATCTGAACGACTTCTGACGACGTTTCGGTCGGTATCGCTAGTCAGAGATCGATTTCTCGTCCGCAGTCGCGCAGCTTCGGAGCCGAGACCGGGAGCCGACGTCGAGTCGGAGGCAGCGCTAGGCGACGATGTTGCCAGCTGCCCTTCGACCACCACCAACGACCTTTCTACTCTTCGCAAGTTCCCTCGCTGGCGTCGTCAGAGGGCGAGAAGCTGACGAGACTGAGCTTGCCAGGTAAGACTGGACGAGACCAAGCTTTGGCACGCCGGCAGTCGAGTACCACACGGCCTTCACAGTCGAGCGCCTCGTCCGCGTCTTCCTATCGAACGACCGCTTGCGCGGCGCGGAGTGCTGCTTCCGTCTGGCAACAAAGGACGGGGCGGCCAGATTTCTGACCGAGCCCGAGCGCGATTGTAACGAAGGTTTTGCACGCTGGAAGGACGTCCTCTGAGGATGAACAGCTTTCAGCGACCCTCACCCATACAATGGCCATCTAATGCCTCTCGCGACCCGTTCAGTAGTGGACGAGCCGCGAGAATCCGTGGCGCTGGACTGCTCAACTGCGGTTGCCCGTGACGTCCTCCTCGAGCGCCTTGCGTGTTTGCTCGTTTGACAGGACGCCCTCCTTGGCGAGCAACAACTGGTCGACGCCACGACCCGCGCGTTCGAGTGACTCGTCCTCGAGCTTCCAAGCGGGGTCAAACGAGCCCTCGGGCGCCGGTGAGGGGAGCGCAAGGGCCGGGTTTGGCTGCGTGTTAAGTTGCGAGCCAAGCGAGGTGAAGCTGCCGGGCGGTCAGGCGGAAAGAAGAGAATGAGCGACCTCGACACATCGCTAGACGGTCCGGCCGACGCCCGCGCTCACCCTTCGTCGTAGAGATCGCACCACGGAACCTCGTGCAGGCGCAGGTAGTCCCAGATGTCTGTGTACGACCAGTTGAGGATCGGGTGGATGCGCATAAACTGCGGCCAGCTCGGATCCGTCTTCTGGAAGAGCGAAAGCTCGGCTACGAGGGGGGGCGGCGAGGGGTCAGGAAAGGATTGGCAACGGCGCAGTCGCTCGGGCCGGGCCGAGCGGGGCGGCCAGTGAGCTCGGCTTGCTGGGAACTTACCACCGTGGGGGTCGCCTCTCCGCGTGCCGACCAGAACACCCTCGACGCCCTCGCCCGAGCTCCCCGGCGCCAGGTAGGCCGACAAGGCGTCCTTCATTCCTCCGCCGATGCGGACGAGGTCGAGGCCGTAGTGCTGAGCGCAATCATCGACAAAGGCCTCGACCGACGGGAACGGCGCCGGCGCGGTGATGTAGATGGCCTTTATCGGCGGCCGCGTCCGAGCCGGGGTCGAGGAGCTCTCGGAGGTAATGGCGATGGCTGGTGGTGGTGGCGAGGAGCCATTGGTGTCGGTCGACGCCGGCTGCGTTGGTGGTGGGAGGAGCGAGTGGAGGAGGTGCAGCAGCACGGTGCCTGGATCGCCAAGCCCGGGTGAACGCTTGTCAGCATGGCGCAGCCGTAAAGACTGCCTGCAGACTCTGCCTACTGACAGTCCTTGCCGCCATTGAAGCTGAGCGAGAGCTTGTCGAGCCTGCAATAGAGGGCGGAGGTCGGTTCCCGAATCGGGTAGCGGCTTCGCCGGTCAGCCGCCGCACTGGAGCCTCGAGAGCTCGTGTGCAAGCCAAAAGGACGCACCCGTACTGATCGAGCGCCTGTTGGATGGCCTGCGTCGCCTCGGCGACCTTTGGCGCGAGCTTGGCTTTGCGCTGGTCCGTCAGCGGCGGCGTCGACGGCGTTCGGGCGAGCGGCCGGCGGAGCGATGCGACGGTGGAGGAGGCCGACATCGTCGAGAGCGAGCGGTGATGGCTGGCCAGCACGAGCACGGACGGCCGGCGGCTGAGCGAGGCAAGAATGGCGGGAGGGGCGAAGAGGGCAGGCGTTGATTGCGAGCGAGAGTGCAAGTAGGTAGGACGGCGAGCGGGTGGACGTTTGGAGGGAGGGCCGTCGGCAGCACGGGCAAGCGCGAGAGCAGCGAGATGGTCCGGCCTACGTCCGACGCCGACCCTTGGAAACCCGCCGCCCCGCCTCTGCCTCATTCCGGCTTTCGATCAGGCAGTCATCTAAAGGTCAGTAGAGGTGGAGCTGGGCTGCTCGACCATGGCCGGGCTGACCCGTCTGCTTGTCGTGACGCAACCTGTTCTCCCAGCCCGCTTGCCGCAGCCCGCTCGTGCCACTACTCCGTCCTCAATCGACCCCGGCCCCGCTCGAAGCCATGTCGACGACGTCGCACTTTGTCTCGTCGACGGCAGTCCCGCTGCTGCTTACAATACCGCCCCTCTACTTTCTTTACTCGCTCGTCTTCCCCTCGATCGCCGCCCTGCCGACGGCCGGCTCGCAGCTCGCCGACTCGCACCACGACAGCTACAACTGGGCGCCGACGACGGGCCCAAAGGCGCTCCTCCTGCGCGACTACACGCCGAGGGAGCTCGCCCGATACGACGGCAAGGGTTCGGACGGCCGGATCCTGCTCGCCATCAAAGGCCAGGTCTTTGACGTCTCGGCCGGCCGCAACTTCTACGGCCCAGGTACGCGTCCTCGAGTGCGCTCGCACTCGCGACGCGCAGCGGGCCAGCTAGCCGGCCCGTCCGTCCTCCGTCCCGCGACTGATGCCCGTCTACCTGCTTGCGCCTGCTCAGACGGCGCATATGGCAACTTTGCTGGCCGGGACGCAAGTCGAGGCATGGCCAAGCAGTCCTTTGACGAAGGTGCGTCTCGGCCGCGCTCGATCCAGCGTCGCTAGGTGCCGCCCGCTCGGCGACGGCTAGCGAGCCCTTTGAGCAGCCCTCCTAACTTACGCCCTGTTGCTCTCGCAGAAATGCTCACGCCATTCGATCAGCCAATCGACACGCTCTCTGATTTGACGCCCTCCGAGATGTGAGTCTGCGCCTGGAGGTGGTCGGCCGCGAGGTTGCGGTATGAGACCGGCGGCGCGTACTTCGGTTCAAACGCTGATCCCTTCTCCCTCCTCCTGCGCCCCATCTCAGCGAGAACATGGAAGGTGCGCGCGCGATTATGCTGAGCCTCCAACCCGACCGGCCGCTGACCTCTTGTCCCTCTTCCGCACGCGTCCTGCAAGGCTGGGTCGAGCACTTTCAGCACAAGTACACCGTCTGCGGCAAGCTCATCCCGAACCCGTGAAGCGCGCCCGTTTCCTCTCCGCTCCTTCACCTCACGCCTACTCTACGTTTATTTCATGAAACCCTCTCAGCCGCCCCCCTTCGATCTGGGTCTGCGCGAGGGGCTCGTGACGCTCGCCTGAGACAAGTGCATCTGCGAGTTTCCTGCTCGAAAGCGCTGCTCGCCCGGCTGCCGCCGCCGCTGAAAACCGCCGCGGCCGCCTGGCCCCTCTCGCCTGCCGCCAACACCCACCTCCCTTCCTCCGAACTGACCTGCCTCCTTTTGCCCCTGACGTGAGGGCTACCATTCTCACCGAGACCATGTCGAGCGTGAGTCGCCTCGTCCATTGCTGCTGTCGAGAGCACTCTGTCCAGTTGTTGACTTCGTTTACGCCTGCCAGTTCCTCCCCCCTCAGCCGCGCCATCACGTCTCGCACAGCGAGTGGTCGAGCCGGCTCGCCGACGTCAAGATCACCAAGAGGTCAGCCCCTCCCGTCCATCTCCTCCCCTACCTCCTTCCTCGAGCGACATCCCGTCTTGAAAGATGAGACCCTAGTAGCATTGTGGGAATCTCTCCTAAACCATTTGAGGAAAACTTAATCATTGCTCTCTGACGAGATCGGGCTCTGTCGCTTTAGTCACCGCCTCCCCCCTCACCTCATTTGCTCTCCGCTGTTGCAGTCACTGACCTTCCTCTACCTTCTGTCTCTAGCCAGCTGAACGCGCTTGTGCTTGACTACCTCGTCGTCGAGGGCTACCGCGATGCTGCCGAAGAGTTCCTGCGCGAGACGTCTGTCCGGGGCTTGCTCGATGCCGCCTCGTCCGGCTCCGGCGGCTCGTCCGACGGTGACCTGAGCTCCGACGACGACGAGGACGACGCGATGGCCGGCAGCGGCAGCCTCGGCGCCGCTTTCGACGCGTCGTCCGACAAGCCTGACCTGAGCGGGATTGAGGTAAGCCGGCGGCTTTTCTCGCTCACTTGCCCGGCCTGCCCTCTGGCTGTGCCGGTTCTGAATGAACCTTTCTGCTTCCATATGGGCCCCGTCCGCCGCGAATCTCGTTCCCGACCTCGACCTTCGCCGACTCGCAGGAGCGAATGCTCATCCGCCAGGCGCTCGAAAGTGGGCAGGTTGACCTCGCGATCCGACACATCAACGAGCTGGACGCCGAGGTGCGTCCATGCCTCTGCTGACTTGACACACTCACGTCCGACCTAACAGTCCTGATCGATCTCTCGCTGCTCGACTCGGTCACGCGCAGATCCTCGACCAGAACCCGACGCTCTATTTCCACCTTCAGCTCTTGCATTTCCTCGAGCTCCTTCGGCCATCGGCGGCAGGCGCCAACCCGCAGCAAGCGCTGCTGTTTGCGACGTCAACGCTCGCGCCGCTGGCGATCCCCCATCCGGCCCTCCTGGCCGAGCTCGAGCTCGCGCTGACGCTCCTCGCTTTCCCGCCGCCGGGTCCCTATCCGACGGCCGAGATTGAGGCCCTCCTCTCGCCCGCCCACCGGGCCCGCGTCGGCAAGGAAGCCAACCAGGTCCTGCTCGCGCGCGAGGGCCGGGGCGTCGAGAGCAAGCTTGGCGGCATGATGCGCATCCTCGGCTGGGGCGAGTCAAAGCTCGAAGAGGCCGGCTGGGCCGTCCCGCGGGTCGAGGGCGTCTGGCGCGAGTGAGCGAGCGACGTGTGACGAGAGGCCGCTGTTGTAGTTCATGACCCCCCAGTTGTATCCAAAGCTGGCGACCGCACTGGTCGTGGGCGAGCGCGCTGGCCGAGCGTCCAGTGACGTTCGCTGGGACCGGTATTGAGAACGTACGAATCGTGCTGTAAGGCTGTCGACGGCAGACGGCCAGATATTGGACCTCCAACAGTTAGCCGTCGGCAGCCTCGTTCGGCACAAACGCTAGCATTCAGCAGCCCGCTGTGATCTGGCGCTCCCATGACGTTCAGCAGGAGGTCGAGCAGGCTAAATCATCGAGATCGTCAGGGAGGAAGTACAACGGCGGGCGGAGCGTGACCGTCAAGTAGCACGGTAAATTGGAAGGGTGGGAGGGGGGAAGGTGAGGGAGTCGAGTCGTTCTTGTCGTGATCGGGACGGGCAGGAGAGAGTCCTGCGCGTTCTGGCGCCTGATCTCGGCGACAAGCTTAACAGAAAGAGGCGGTAGAGAGAGCAGCACGAGTTTGCTCGGGCGTGCAGTTGAAGAAGAGCGGTGCGCACATAGAAACGTTGGACGGCCTTGGCCCATCTTTCGCGGATCGGGGTTGCGTGGTCGGTGAAGAAGGCAATCTGCTGAACCCGGATGAGCTGGTAGAGCGCATGAGGCGGGATCCGGACGGATAGCGCTTGCGGTAAGTCGACGAGGCCGCAAGCCTGGCCGGTGAGGTGGCCGGTCGACCGGCTGGCGCCGTCAACGTTGCCGACAATCTCGAGCGACTCGCCCATGCGCTTGAGCGCGGCCCGGGCGAGCTCCTGGTGGCCATGGATGGCGGCAAGTGCAAACACGGTCTGTGCCTCGGTCGGAACGAAGCGGATAAGCTGCGAGACAATGAGCGAGCGCGTCCTCGCCTTCTTCGGATAGGGCGGAGAGGCTCGAACCCTCGTCATCTGAGCTGAAGATGGCCTCCTCCTCCTGCCTCTGGCAGCTGCTCAAGGTCGGTCTGATCCGAAGCTGTGACGTTGGCTTCGACCGTGAGGATGAACCCGTATGAGGTCGGACGGCTGTCGACGAGAGCCTTGTGGAGATCCATGCTGGAGTTGCGGTTGGAGGGACGCCGATGGCTAGGTGCGATGCTCGAGAGCGGCTTCTTGTCGGCAGGCGGCATTGCGCGCAGCAAGCAGCCAGCGCAGAGCAAGCAGCGCCGCGACTTTTTCGCTGCCTCGTCGTCGACCGCCACGACCTCGAAATGTCGCTCGCACACTGGCCCAGTCCAGATTGCTCGAATCGTCGACCTGCCAGCTGATGGGCTCCTCGGGCTCGCAAGCAGCAGGTGGCCAGCGGGCGACGGTCATTGCGTCGTCTGTGCGCAGCAGCAAGCCGCCGGCGCGTTCCGAAGGGCGGCGGCGAGCGACGGCGTGCTGGCTGAGCTCGTCCCTCCAAACCTGCTGCTTACGACCTCGAGACGTTGATCCCCTACAGGTCGCCACCGACTCTGCGCCACGCTAACAATTGCAAGCCTCCTGCGAGGCAGTCGGCATGGTCGACCTCGAGCAGGGTTGCTATCAGGACGCCTCGGTGGCGGGCAGGCGCCCTTGCCCGCGCACCCCCTGATCGACGGCCAGCCCGACCCTTCGGCCAGTCGCTCGCCTGCCTGCCTGCCTCCCTCTGCTCAGTTCGCTTCGGCTCTACCTCGGCCGGCCGTGCTAGCTCGCAAGCTCGGCCGGGGTCCCGGCAATCAACTGCAAGACCGCGGGGCCAAGCGAAAGCTCGTCCCACGCACGGCTGGCCGGCCCGCCCCGTGCGGCGCTCGCGTCCGGCCTGTTGGGCGACGGCCCTCCTCCTTCCTCAAGATCCGTCCACTCGACGCGTCAGGAGGCCGACGAGCAGGCGCGCCAGCGAGAAGGCAGAAGGCGCGCTCGAGAAGGCCGACGGCTATAGAGACGGACGAGAAGGTGAGAGGCCGACTTCCTTTCCCCCTCACCCGTCACCCTGCCCATCTCGCCTGGCCCACTTACTCGTCGAGCCTCCCTCCTTTCTCCCTCCAGTTGCCTCGACCCGCTCTCACGATGCCATCTCGCTCGGCCTCGCCCCAGCCGCCCCGACCTCCGCGTCCGTCGTCGCCCTTCGGCATCCCGTTCCCTGTCATGCTGCCGGCCTCGAGCCTGTCGTCGCCGCTCAGCACGCCCTCGCCGTCGCCCCGTCGGCCGCACACGCCGCTCTCGCGGGCCAACACACCCGCTCCGCTCATCCTCGCGGCACACAACGGCGGGCCGCAGCTGCCCGAGCTCGGTCTCAAGATCCCCGTCCGCTCGCCGACGCCGCGCTCGACCAAGGTTAGCCTCTGGATTGACCGCCTGCCTCGGCGGGCGCCGCACGACGTCGAACGCGAGGTACGGCGCGTCTTTGAGGCTGGCGGTGGAGTCGGTCCGGACGGCCCTGTGCGGCGGGCCGTCGGCTCGCGGACGAGGAGTCTCGGCACGATCGACGGCCTGTGCGCAGCCTCGAGCCTGCGACGCCTGGAGGCGGCCGATGAGCAAGCGACGCAGAGTTTGAAGCCGTCCGACAAGCTCGTCTGGTGGAATCTCAACTCACCGGTTGCTTCGCCGGTCATCTCGCAAGATCTCTTGCTCTCGTTTGCCGGCGGCCACATGCGCCTACCCTCTTCGCCCTCATCCAAACCTCGAGCGTCGGCCGACGGCAACTCCTCCAACTTCTACCAGCACCTCAGCCGGCAGAGCTCGACGAGCACGCTCACGCCGTCATCATCGTCGCCCTCGACGCCTTCGCTCGTCTATTCGTCGGACATCTCGACCAACTCGTCGACCTCGTTCATCACCACCGCCGGCGAGGCCGACGGACGCAGCGATGACGGCGACGACGATGACGAGGAGCGCACGTCGCATACCTCGACGCCGACGCCGACGCTCTCGCCCCTCTCGCCTGGCTTCGGCTCCTCGGCCATTCCTCGTGCGACGCAGCGGCCGCTCCGGCTCCAGCCACCCTTCGCCTCGCTCAAGCGACGGAGCACGACGGGCGACCTCCTCGGCCAGTATCTCGTCTCCGAGCACGACTTCGCGGATCATCCGCCCACCTCTGCGCCTGTCGCGCAGAGGCCGGCCCCATCTCCAGCTCCAGTAACAGTCTCGGCGCCGGCCGTTCCGCGCGTCAAGGACGGCGCTCGCATAGGCGGCGGCGGCGGTTTGCCCCAGCGCAAGAAGCTGCCCTGGCGGCTCGGCATGTGGCGGCGCGAGAAGTAGACGGGTTGAGGTGCGCTCGCCATCCCTTTCGGTCGTTCTATCAGGCATCGGGCTGACCTCTGTCACTTGCAGTGCACCTGCAGGCCCGCGGCGGTCAACGTTCAAGTGCCTGCGTCGCATCGCCATGCGGTACCGGCTCGATTCCCTCTCCTCCTCGGACCCCCTCTCTCTCACTCACAGACACACACACACACGCTCTCACGACCCACCCATGCCCCCCACGACTCTCCTCCTGATCCTGTTCCACGCTCTCTGCTCGCTTCCCTTTGGAGACTGCACTCTTCGCGTGCTTCGGTCGGCCCCTGCTCGTTGCCAGCCTCCTTCCTGTTTCTCGCTGTAGATGGCCTCTTTTCAATGACCTTCTCTCCTCCTCCTCTCTAGTGCAGCTCCTTTCGATTTCCCCTCCCTCGGACTCGTTGCACCCTCCATGCCCCTGCCATCCATCTTCTTGTCTTCTGCGATCATGGTCCTCACACTCCCGAGCCACCTCTGACGTCAGGTCCTCTCACGCTCGACGTCTTGTCAAACGGCCCTTCACTAAGCTTCTCTCGCCCATGTGCTCCGGCGTACTTTTCGACCGTCAGGCTGCCGGTCGACGTGCGGGCGCAGCGGCCCCTTGAGACGGCGCGCTGCCCGGCGAGCTGGTCCGTCCCTACCTGCCGCCTAGCCTCAAGCAGCATCCGACCCGCACTCCAAGCCCTCCTCTCCTACGCTTTACCCGCTTCGGCTCGGAGACGACTGCCTGCCAGGCTGTCTGCACGATCCAGAGCTAGCTGCTCACCCGTGCCCTGAAGTGTAGCGCCCTCGTTCGTCCGGGCGTCGAGCGGCTGGCGGCGCATGCGAAGCTAGGCGGGAAGGCTGACGGGCTCGCTACCTCGACCTCAGCAGATCATCGACGCAGGCCTGCCTGTTCGCCTTCGCCCTCTTACCAGACGCCCTCCTCTGACTTGGCGTCTGGCTCGGACGGTTCGAGCCGCACGAACGCCGGTGCTCGTCCTCGCTCTGCCTCTTGGCTCGGGCGCCCCGTCGCGAGTCTAGGCCGCCGCGATGCCCCTGCAGACGTACGATCACGCGTACTGGAGTATCCCTCGCTTCAAAGGCTCCAAGGCGCGGATCGAGGACGTCTTTCACCTCTGGATACCGAGCGCCAAGAAGTGCCACAAGGTCTCGAAGCACTGGGTCCGGTGCGAGGTCAACGAGCGAGTGCACCCCTCTGCCGCCGCTCGCCGTCCTCGCGCAGCATCGACCGGCGGGGCTGACCGACCGCCTCGCCTGCTCAATCGACAGATGGACGCAAGAGTATTGGCTCGTCGACAAGCGCGACTGCCGGCTAGAGAACGAGCGCCTGCCGCTCACCTATGCCTTCTTCAACTGCTCGTACTACTACAAGCTCGTCGAGCAGGACGTCGCCGCCGACTTTCGCTCGCGCACCGCCTGGATCGACCCAGTCACGAGCGAGCTCACGGGCAAGGGCGCGCTCAACGAATACTTTCCCGGGCCCGGCGAGGAAGCAGAACCAGCACCGGAGGAGGAGGACATGCTTATCATGGAGCCGCCTCCGGCAGCGAGCGGCGCAGCGGCCGGCACCACTCGCGTCAGGGTCGAGCCGCGAGACGCCGCGTCGAGCCGGAGCAGCTCTCCCTTGACCGACGTCGCCTCATCCGGAGGTACGTCGTGCTTGATCTTCTGATACTGCCGCTCCTGGGTCTGACGTCTGCTTGCTTGCCCGACGCAGAGGACGAGCGATCGCCAACGCCCCCGGCGTCCACCTCTGGCTCGCGCTCATTGTCGATCACGTCGCCCTCGCTCGACACGACGCGGGCAAAGAGAAAGAGGGCCACCGTTTCAGCCGGCTCGACATCGATGTCGTTTGTGTCACCCGCTGGCCTAGGTGCGTAACGCCCTCAGCTTCGACGTCGCGCCGTATCGTTCCGATCGCTGATGATAATCGCTGGCAGTCATCGCCGGCTCGCGCACGACCACGCCTAAGGTCGGCTGGAAGTGCCCACGCTGTTCCCGCCTGCTCGGGTCCAACGATGGCCGTTACCGCAAGCACGTTTTGTCCAACTGCAAAGCTCCTTGGCCGAATGGCCCAGGCTTCGGCGTTGACCAGCCGGCCAACAAGAGAGCGCAGAGGGTTGCCAAGAAGCCCTCTACCGGCCCCCTACGAGCCAGCGGCGCCAGGCAGAGTCTGCGCTCCGTAGAATCCTGCCCAGTCTCTCGTCTCGCCCTCGTGTCAACGTCGTCCCAGCCGGTGCGTGGACCTATGTTGCCGTCAGGCGCGTTCGAGGCTGACCTTTGTAATCTCTCAGACTCTGGCGGCCAACCCGGCCTACGACGATGCAACCGGTGACCTCGCCATCGTCAGCAGCGATGGCTTCCGCTCTCGCTTCCGGAAGAACAAGCTTCGTGGCTTGGCCGACTACTTTGACGACCAGCTCCAGGCCGCACCGGATCGATCCCTGTGGCTGCCCCTTCGCGTCGAGGAGACGGCCCAGGATGTCGGCCTCTTCCTTCAGCATGCGCTCGGCGCGTCATCCGGCCAGGGCAACCTGACCTTCGCGAGAGCAAGGCGGTCCGTCCCTGTTCTTTTCTTTTCGCTTCCGAAACACCTTCGCATCCCGTCTGACTTGCCCTTCCGCCAGCCTGCTCGAGCTTACCGAGGTCTACCATGCGCCGCTCGTCGCGGCCTCGGCCTGCGCAAGTCAACTCATCCAGCACGTACAAACTGAGGCGCCGACCGTCTTTGCCCTCGCCGCCATTCATAACAACAATTTTGTCGCCCAGTTCGCTCTCGCCCAGTTTGGCAACGCCTTCAGTCGGACGCTCGTCAGCCCGGACGAGTGGACCATCAGCGGGCGGCCTCGCTCGCTGGCCGAGATCCCGGCCGACCTTTTTGGGCGCATCCCTCCCTTAGCGCTTCGGAACGCGCTTTGCCTTCAGGATCGAGCCCTGCTACCAAGCGATCAGGAGGCTGAAGGGCTGTCCAACCCCTGGCCGGAGCTCGCGAGCGCCTTTTCGGTGCGCGCATACCCATCGGTAGGTGGCTTGCGCGGCGAATTTCGAGTGCTGACCCGAGCAACAACCTCTTCGTCGCACAGATTAGCTAGTCTGGTCTAGGCTCTGCCTTGTGCCCCTGGTATCGATCTGCACCTCTCCTTCCTTTTGCTACCAACCGATCAGTCAACGCGGCCGGTCGCACCGTCCCGCAACTCCTCCTCCACCTCTTCGCTTTTCGTTCCTGTATCGACACGACGCCTTTTATCTCACCACAGAAGACGTCCTCACTTTCCTGCCTCGCCGATAACCTTGATCTCTGATCTTTGAAGGATGTGGAGGACGTGGGCTTGTACGCTCCGGCGGTCGCCCGTCAGACCCTCCAGTTCGGAGGGCTGCTGCGCGCAGGCCGATGAGCCGTGCACGCGGCTGGCTTCCGACATCGCCAACTGGCCGACGTCGACCTCGACTTGCCCCAGCCGTTCACCTGAAGGTCGCACCAAGACGGCCGCTGCGTCACTTGGCAAGAGGTGCGGATCCCCTTGAGCCCATCCTGTCAGCCAAGAGGGGCTCTGAACGATCCCGCTTGAGCGGCTTCGCTCATGCCGCCCAGCAGCCTGGCGCCCAAAAGCCCCTGACGCGACCTCGTCCCGTCGCCCATCGGCCGCCTTTGACACAAACCGTCCAGGGGCAGTGGGCCGGTCGGGTGACACCACAGCAGATGTACGTCTCCTTCCGTCGCTCTTCACTCTGCTCGGCCGGATCGTTGACGCCGTGTTCTGCCGAACCTGGTCCGACCATCGTCCACTCCGCACGTTAAGCGGCCTCGCAGCCGACCATCACCCGAGCCGTCACCGAGCGCGCGCGACCACGCCCATGCCGCCCGAGGGATTCGTTTACGACCGGGAGTACTGCTCGCAGCCTCGAAAGCGGGGCTCCAAAGCCAGGGCGCAAGACGTCCTTGAGCTGAACGTCGTTAACGTGCCTAGCAGGAACCGCAAGAAGGGCGGCATCTGGTGCGAGAGCAACGAGTGAGTCGCGCGAGCGCTGTGAGCGCGCCGCCCCGTCCTGAGCTGACAGCCACTGATTCGTTCTCACTCCGTCGAAGGGGCACTCTCGAGTACTTTCGCGTCGACAAGAACCGCCGCAATCTCCATAACGAACGCTACCCGCTCACCACGCGAGACAGACTGTGGCCGAACGCATCGCATGCCACGGTCAGCCGCCTCTCTTACTCGGGTCAGCAATGGCCGTCAGCAAGAAACTTTCCCGACTGGAACCGACAGAATCAGACGCGCATGCTAGAAGACGCTGCCGAGGACGTCCTCGAGCTTGCGCTCGCCCTCGGCCCGCTTGGTGCTGACCGCCTTGAGCTTGCGCTTCTTGCGCTTGTCGACCTCGCCCCCACCTCCAGCCTTCCGCTCGCCCCCTTCGCCGTCGTCGCGCGAGCGCTTCCCCTCTCCGCCAGCGGCCGCTGCTGCGGGCCCGGCAAGCGACTTTGGCTGCTCCTTGCCCGAGGCGGCCGCCCGCTCGCGCCGCTTGTCGAGGACGCGAGCAAGCTCGACGTTCTTGAGGTACTCGGCCTGCTCGGCCTTAGACTTGGAGAGCTCCTGCCGGAGTCGGGCCGTATGCGAATTGCGCTCGTACGCTGAGGGGAGAGGTGGAGGCGTTAGGTCGTGACCTCGCGGGATGGCTTGAGTGAGGTCGGTGGAGGTGCGACGAACCCATCTGCTCGCCGAGCATCGTCCACTTGAAGCCCGGCAGGTACTTCATCGTCCAGATGTCGTCGCGCCACCTGCAAGCAAGGCGACGGCGGGGTCAGTTCGTCGAACGACCTGCGCGAGCCGGCAGCGACGCCGCGCGCGGGCAGAGGTTACCGCACTTCTCGCCCTTGTGGCCGCCGATCGTCTGCGCGTTGAGCATGGCTGCGGCCGACTTTGCGACCTGCTTATCGAGGAACTCGATCCAGGCCTCGGTGTAGTTGACCGAGTGGGCTGGAAGCGGCGTCAAAGAGCGTCATTCAGCCTGGGAGCCTCAGCAGGTGCCAGCGTCAGCCGAACGCACCCTTGCCGCCTTTGACGCCGGCCTCGTCCTTCTGGGCAAAGACCTTGCCTGTCTCGCCCCAACGGCTCATCAGGTGCTTGATCTTGTGTGGCGTCATTCCCGGTGGGATGCGCGAAATGTAGACGATCCCCGGCGAGGGACCCGCCTTGGCCTTCTTGGGCCGGAGCGCGAGCGGCTTGCGCGCAGAGGTCGAAGCGGCGGCGGCGGCCGAGCTACCAGCGGCGTCGGACGCGGGCAGGGCCGAGGTCGAGGCTTCGGGCGAGGCGGACATGAAGCGGATGACGGCGGAGACGGGCGAAGCGACGGCGGGTCCGGACGGTGACTCGGAGGGCAGCAGGGACGGAGTAACAGTGGTGGGTCGAGCTGCCTGCCTGCTGGCCGACGAAGGTCGACCGGCGGTGAATTCGTTTCGCCAGGCTCGGAGGGCTCAAGCCTGGCATAGCACGGGCGAGTCTGCGCGCCGCCCGCCCGAACCCCGCCTGGTCGCCCGCCCTTCTTTGCGACGGCTCGACGGCCCGACGCCGACCATCTCTTCCTGCCTCCCAACCACCACCTGACCGACGACCAGGACGACCAGGACGACGACGATGTCCTTCCTCGCTCCTCTCGCCCGCCGCTCGGCCCTCCGTCCTCGCCCGGCCGCCCTCCAGCGGACGTTCGGCCGCTCGCTCGTCCGCTCGCGCTGGGTCCGTCGACCGACGCGACCTGTCCCGGGCCGATAGGTCCCTGTCCTCTGGCTGACCTCTCCTGCTCGTCCTCGTCTGTCCACAGGACCAGCTCGTGCTCCACGAGGAGGTCGAGGACGCTCTCAACACGGGCAAGCCCATCGTCGCGCTTGAGACGGCCATCCTCACGCACGGTCAGTAGCCGACCGCCTCTCGGCTCCGTCCTCGAGCTCGCGCGGGGTCGCTGACACTCTGCTTCCCTCGTCGGCCACAGGTCTGCCCTACCCGCTCAACCTCGACGTCACGCTCAAGCTCTCGAAGCTCGTCCGCGAAGGCGGTGCCGTCCCAGCGACGATTGCGCTCCTCAACGGCGTCCCGACCGTCGGCCTCACGCACTCCGAACTCCAGCGGCTGGCCGACCCCGAGATTGAGGCCGTCAAGGTTTCACGGCGCGACCTCGCTCCGGCCATGGCCTTCAAAAGGGACGGCGGGACGACCGTCGCTGGCACGATGTGGCTCGCTCATCAGGCCGGCATCGACGTCTTGTGAGTCGGGCGTGAAACGGCGTGCGTCCCTTTTCAAGGCCGCACCTCGGTACTAACCGGTCTGGCGCCGACGACCTTTTCAGCGTCACCGGCGGTATCGGTCGGTCCCGCTAGCAGCTCTATCTGTCCCTCTTGCTACTCGTGTTGACTGTCTTTTCCCCTTCAGGCGGCGTTCACCGTGACGGAGAGAACTCGCTCGACGTCTCGGCCGACCTGACCGAGCTCGGCCGGACGCCTTGCGCCGTCGTCTGCGCCGGCTGCAAATCGATTCTCGACATCGGCCGGACGATTGAGTACCTCGTTCGTCCTTTTGTTCTCCCTTCCTCCAACATTGCGACACTGGTCCGGCACTGACATAACATGCGCCCGCCCAACAGGAGACCCAGGGCGTCACTGTCGCGACGCTCGGCAAGACCGACGACTTCCCGGCTTTCTACACGCCCAAGAGCGGCTTCAAGTCGCCTTGGTCGATGGAGACGCCCGAGGAGGCGGCCCGCATGATCCGTCAGGCCCTCACCATCATTCTTGCTACTCTCTCCTTCTCAAGGCTGACTCTTCGATTCGCTTCTGGACCGACACAGACCGCGCCATCACGCTCCCGACCCCGCTCGCCTCGCTCATCGCCGTCCCCGTGCCAGACGAGTGGGCCGCCGCCGGCCTCGAGGTCCAGGCCTTTGTCGAGCAGGCCGTGCGCGAGAGCATCGCCGCCGGCGTCCGCGGCAAGGAGTCGACGTACGTGCCTTCTCCAGCTTGCCTTTCGCCTCTTTCTGCGCTGAACCAGCAGCTGCCCGCCTCAATGACAGCCCCTGGCTCCTGGCTCGCGTCGCCGAGCTCACCAAGGGCTCGTCGGTCAAGTCGAGTGCGTGCCATGCGCGTCCCTTTGCAGCCTGCCTCAGACGCTCAACGTTCTACATCCTCGCTTGGCAGACATTGCGCTTATCGAGAACAACACGCGGATCGGCACCCAGATTGCCGTCCACCTCGCCGCGCTCAAAGCCGGCAAGACCAGCCAGGCTGTCAGTCGCTCACCCCTCCTCCGTCTGCTGATCCACCGCCTTGCTGACGGCGACATCCTGCCTCACCCACATCATTCAGAAGCCTTACCCCGGAGGGCACGTCATCGTATGAGCCCTCCCCTCTTCTCCTCTCCGGGTTCTCTAGGTGTATGTTAAGATTTTTGCTTCTCCTCCTCTCCGGCCCCGCAGCCCCCTCCATCCCCGGCCGCCGTTGCGCCCCTGCCCGACCCGAAGCTGCTCGTCGTCGGCTCGGCTGCGATCGACTTGACGACGCGGCCGTCGACGGTCGCCCTCGTCGGCTCGCAGACGACTGTCCCTGGCTCAGTCAGCCTGACGCCCGGCGGCGTTGGCCTCAATATGGCGCTCTGCGCCCACCGGCTCTCGCAAGACGAGCATGCCGTCCTCCTGCTCGCGCCGAGGGCTGACGACTCGTTTGGCCGCGTGCTCGAGGGCGAAGTCCGGGGCCTCGGCATGCGGACCGACGGGCTCCTTGTCGTAGGCGGCGAGCACGCCGGCGGTCGGACAGCCGTCTGCAGTCTCGTGCTTGACCTCGAGGGCAACCTCGACGGCGGCGTGGCCGACATGGAGATCGTCGAGCGCGTTGATGCTCAGCTCGTGCGTCCTTCGCACCCTTCCAAAGACTAGTGCTAGCTGACCGCCGCATCGGACAGATCGTCGACCGCATCACTTCGCTTCGGCCATCGCTCGTCGCGCTCGACGGCAACCTCTCTGCCTCGACCCTCTCGACCCTCCTCACGCACTGCGCCTCGCTCGAAATTCCGACCGTCTTTGAGCCGACCTCGCTCCCCAAATCGAAGCGCGTGCTCGACTACCTCGGCTCGGCGGAGGGCGCCGCCGTCGACGTCGTCACGCCCAACCTGCTCGAGCTCCGCGGCATCCATGCCGCCGCTGACGAGCGCGGGCTCTTTGAGAGCGCCGCTTGGTGGAAGACGGTCGATAGTCTCGGCCTCGGCGAGGATTGGCGGAGCGCGGTCGAGCGCTGGGCCCGGCGAAGCGGCGCCGGCGAGTGGGTCATCAACGAGGGCGGTCAGTAGGACCGACGGAACGAGCTCGCTTCGAGCCTCTCGTCCGCTGACACCGACCTCCCGCTTGTCCTACAGCCATCCACATGCTCACCTCGCTCTCGCCCTTCTTCCGGACCCAGCTTGTCAAGCTCGGCCCGCTCGGCTGCCTCTCGCTCCGACTCCTGCCCGCACCGCTGCCACCGTCGAGCTCCCCAACGACGCTCAATCACGGCCGGCTCTCGCTCTCCTTCCACCCGGGGACGGCCCTCCCCGAGGGCGCCGAGGTCAACACGACGGGCGCGGGCGACTCGCTCGTCGGCGCCGTCCTCGCTGGACTCGTCCAGACGGGCAAGGGCCGGTCAGCGAGCGCAGTCGGAACGGACGAGTGGGCACGCGTCGTCGACCGCGGTCAGCGGGCAGCGCGGGCGAGCCTCGCCGTCAGCTCGGCGGTCGGCAAGGTCGGCGGGGCCGGTTGGGAGCTATGATCGGACCGCTGGAAATGTCTTATGCAGGATCATGCGTCTCCTGCCGGTGGCGCTGGCGGCGATGCATGGGCGTCGAGGACGACCTGGCTGAAGTCGAAAGATCCGACAGCGCCGTTGCGCGGATGCTCGGCCGTCCGACCCCGCCAGGCGACCCACCGGCGCCACTCGTCGCCCTCGCCCCGGCAGAGCCGCATGGCGTCGACCGTCTTGCTAACGTACTCCTCGGCGAGCGCCGTCCCGCCTGCACCCCAGAGGATGAGCAGCTGTGCGAGCGTCGCGAGCGCGAACGCCTGCTCGACGACGAGCCCAGCTTCGGCAGTCGCTCTGAGGAGAGCGACCGATGCCCGGTAGCCGCCTTCAGGATCGCTCGTAAAGCAACCGTCGATCGTCGCCTTGAGCTCGGCCGCCCGCTGGCGGGCAGCGTCGGCCCGCGCAAAGTCAACCGTGCAGGCCTCGCACTCGCACAGGAAGCCAAAGCTCGCGAGCAGCCAGGCCTGGCGCTCGGCGGCCGGCTGAAGGAGCCGCGCACCGAGGTACGAGATGGTGATCTCGTCACCTGAGAGGTGCGGCCGCAGCGCGCGTACCGAGAGCGTTGACGAAGAGGCGGCGTAGGAGGCCTCGGCCGAAGGCGTACACGAGTGATTGAGCCGCGAGGCGATAGGGAAGATGCCAGATCTGAGCGGGCAGGTCAAGCGTCGCTATCAGCTCTGAGCTTCCGTTGGAAGCGCGTGCTGCGCTTGCTCGGCTTTGCGACGTACTCGTTTGGGCCGGCGGGAAGGACGTTGGTCTGCAAGCACAACGGCGCGGACGGGATCAGCAACAGACTCTCATTGCCTGTGTCAGAGCTTGCTCGCAAGGCGGCCCACCTTGAAGATGCCCATCAGCGGGGTGACGTCCGGCTCTTTGCCCTTCGCGTTGGCGAGGCCGAGGTAGGTCCGCACGCCGTCAGGCCCGAGCGCCCGAACACGGGCGTAGAGCTCCTCTGGGTCCTTGGCCGTCTGCGGGAGGACAAAGAGCGGCTTGTCCGCGAGGACGAGCGTGCCCGGGATTAAGGGCTGGCGGGCGAAGAGCGACAGGCCGGACGACGGCGTCGGGCGGAGTTCGTACGCGGCCGCGGCGGCCGGACGGCTCGACATGTTTGGGCGAAAGGGCAGTGGAGGTGGCACGAGAGCGGAAAGCCAAGGATCTGTTGCTGCAAGATCAGAGCTGCTAGCTGGCCTCTAGGAATGAGGTGGGTATGCCGGAATTGAGGAATGTCGTTGTCAGAGGAGGGCTGCGAGCATGCTGCTCCGAGGGCTGAAGTTGACGTCTGGGCAGTATGGGCCGGGCAGCCCCGACAGGGGTTTTCACCGTTGATGAGTACCCGCACGTGCGATCAGCCGTCGGTCGCCCTTTCCCCCCTCGCATTCTCCCGCCTCTCAGCACCGACCCTTGCAAGCTTCCCCACCAAAGCCTCCTCTTACACAACGCCCCCGCCGCCATGCCTACCAGTGACGACAACTCGACCTGGTCGTCCGTCTTCTCCAACCCGTTCTCGGACAAGGTCCTCTCACTCCTGCCCGGCCGCGACAAGGCCAAGGCTTCGGCCCGGCAGCGGTCGACGAGGCAGAACCGCATCCCCGACGTCCAGTGCGTCGCCCGCTCCTACTTCTCGTTCGGGCCTGAGGCCAGCTGGCAGTGCTGCTCACCTCGCCCGGGTAGCTGCAACATCGAGTCCGACGACTGACGGCCGGCTCATCCTACCCCTCGCCGCACCGCAGCGTCCGCGACGGCGAGCAGCAGCCGCTGCTGTCCGACATCCAGCTGCCGGGCTCGTCAGCGTCTTACTCTGCTACCTCGACTGCCAACCAGCAGCCGCGAGCGTCGGCCGACCCGGCCAACCTCATCCGCGTGCCCAAGAAGGTCGCCTCGGTCATCAACGTCGAGCCCAAGGTGTGGTTCGCCAACGAGCGCACGTGGCTCGCCTACCTCTCGATCGCCGTCCTCCTGGGTAGCCTGAGCGGCACGCTCTTTGCCGGCAGCGGGAGCGAAGCCCACGCCGGCCGCGAAAAGGTCATCAAGGCTTTTGGTAGCACCTATGGCATCCTGTACGTGCCCCTACCTTTGAGTCTGGACGCTAGACGGTCGTCGGCGCCATGCAGCTTCAGCCGCCGTGCTGCGCATCGGGTCGTCCGCAGGGCTGACCGGCACCTACCTTTCACCTCACCAGCGCCCTCCTCGTCGCCGTCTACGGCTATGCCCTCTTCCAGAAGCGTGTGACTATGATCAAGCGCCGGTCGGCAGATGCCTTTGGTGCGTTTCCGCTCCACGTTTCGGCCTCTCGGCACCAGCGCCGGGCCTGTCATGTTGCAGAGCACCCGACCCTGATTCTAACGTACTCAAACCTTTTTGCTCGCTTCTAGACGAGATCTTCTTCCCGGTCGCCATCGGCGTCGCAATCTTTTGCGCTATCCTCACCAACCTTGTCCTTCGAAGTAAGTTCCCTTACGCTCCCCATCGCTCCGCCGGCGCCCTCGCCTTCGGCCTGCGTGCATCCGCTCCGCTGTAAGCGACGCTTGCTGACTGGTCGTGCTGCCCATCTGCGCCGCCTCTTGCTCTCCGACAGTCATCGACTTCCGCGAGCACCTCGCATCGCACGACCATCGCGCCGGCCACGGCCACCATCACAACCAGACGACGTCCTTCTAGCAGCCGCGAGCGCGCGCACGGGCGAGGCTTGGCCCTGTCTGGCAGGTGACGGCGTCAGTTGTCTTCCGGTCGGGGCGGGAACCGCTGCATATCGACCTCGGCCGGCGAGCCGCGCGACTGTGTACGGGGGGATGCGCATACATGCTTCGATTTAGATTACGTGCGCGCGTGCGGCGCGCCCGGGCGCAGACGCGCTCTGCGGAAGGGGGCTGCGCTGACAGCTCTGGAGGACGTCTAGTCGAGCCGAGAAGGCGCTGACTCGGAAGCAGCTGTCAAATCTGTCGACGTGAGCAAGCGCCGACTCGGCCCGCTCGCTCGCCGTCGCCCGCTGACCGCTGACCACCATCCAGCCTGACCTTTTTCGTCGACGCTCGTCCCCATCCTCGCACAACTCGACTTATCTCACGCTCAAGGCCAGTCAACGCTTCTCTCGGAGAGCAACGCGTCGTCGGTTTGACTCGAGCTCACGCTGCTGCGCTTTCAGATGCCCGTCAGCAAGTTCTACGACGACCCGCATGGCGACCTCGTCCTCGTCGGACGGTCTCAACTCACACGTCCGCTCAATCAAGCTCCGAGGCATCTGAGCTGTCTTTGATGCCATGCTCGAGGCCGGCGTCGATGCCGTACAGGAGAAGACTTGCGAAGGCCTGCCACTCGTCAAGCTCGATGATAACGCTGGGGCACTTGGACGGTTTCTGCAGTACGCACTCGATCCAAGCACGGCTTCCGACCCCCTCGATCTCCAGGCGGCTGGAGAGTGAGTTGCCCTGTCTTTCTAGGAACTGTTGCAGGCGCTCGACTTAAAGCTGATCGCGCTGACTCCTCGACCTCTCGACCTGCTCGCGGACCAATACGAGGCTCCCTCTACCACCGCTTTTGTCTTCGCTTTGTGCGCTACCAATTGCGACTCGAACCCTGCTACCGCTTTCGTTTTGGCAGCCATATACGTCAACCTACGGACGGCTCAGCTGGCATTGGCTCGGATGGGTCAAAGCGTTATTATCGAGTCGTCCACGACTCAGTCCCTCGCCAAAGTCCGTGGGGTGGACAAACTTCATCTCACTCGCGTAGAAACGACTCTCCTCACTCCCTTCCCGATCTTCGCGATCCTGAAGTACTACAAGCTTGCGGCCGAGACCTGGGACCCCGGCTTGTCCAAACTGACAGGCTCGCTGGCCGATCGGTGGGCGAAGCTGGCCGCGACCTACACTGTGCGTCCCTGACCCTCGATCCATCGGCCACCCTACGGCATTCGCGTTGACGACACCTCCGTCGACAGTTCACGTGACGGCTCCTCGCTCAGCGTCTTGTGACCTGCCTCCGACGGACGCTGTGGCTTCTCGGTCCTTTGCGATGCAGATGCGGACATGCTTCTTGAATCAAGGGTTATACATGCGTGTAGCTTGGGTGCAGGAAGGAAAGCAACGACAGGCCTTTAGGCTCAGAAGCGAGCCTGCCCCCCTGAGCCCGATGCAACATTGCCGCTGCCGCCCGTTCGACGAGCGACAAACAAGTCGTCCAGGTCGTCCTCGTCGCTCGCACCGCCGGCCGACCCGCGGCCGTCTTCTGAGCTCTCGTCGCTCCGGTCGACGAGCCCACGGCGCTCCTCGCGATGCTCCGGCTTGGCCTCTGTCTTGCGCGACAGCTGAGGATAGGCGTCGCGATGACTCGTCGAGTTCTCGCGCGAGCGGCTGATCGGCGCGAGCGCGCTGGCGCTGCCGCGCTCTCGGCTCGGTCGTCGGTCACCGGCCTTGCCGCCAGTCGGGAGCGTGTGGCCCGAGTGACCGAGGTCGGAGCCATGCCGCACGCCGAGGTCGTCGGCTGAGTAGCGGTCGCCGCCAGCATCGGATGGATCGTGCTCGAAGCGGCCCTGCGGTTAGAAAAGGTCAGCGTGGGGCCGTTGCGTGACCATAGCGGAGGCTGGGACGCACAGCTGTTGGGGGTGCGGACGCGGGGAAGCCCTGCGACGGTGAGCCGATCGACGGCAGACGCATTGACATCTGGCCCGGAGAGAGGCTGTAGTCGTCCTCGGGAATTGTCTTGATGACGGGAGGAGCCGTCGCATAGTCGTGCGCGATTACGCTGTTGTTGCGGCTCGACGGGCTCGGCGGCGGGTAGGCTAGGTTCGAGTGCTGCTGTCGCGAATGGATGGCCTCTTCCGGATGACCGGCGCGGCCGACACGGTGGACCTGGTCGACCGGATCGAAGCGCAAGGTCGGTGAGCGCAGGTTGGCTGGATCGTCGCCGGCGTCGGGGTGCAGCGAATTGTAGCGCTGGAGTTGCTCGTGATACGCGTTGCCGGCGGGCGTCGGCCCGTCCGACAGCTGGTAGCGCGGGACCGAGGTGAGCGAGAAGGGGTCGTGCGGGTCGAAACCTGAAGCCCCAGAGTCAGTGATTCCGACCGTTTAGGGACAGGGCGCGCGAGACGCACCTTGAGAGCCGCCGCGACCTCGGTTTATCGAGCTGCGCAAGCTGCTCGCCCTACGCGACCGGGCACGGATGATCGAGCCGACCGTGCCGAAGCCGCCGCGCAGGGCATCGACGCCGGCTACAAGACGAGGAGCGAGACGCCGTCAGCTGTCACCTCGCGGGCTAGATGAGGGCAGGGCGAAAGCAACGTACGATCCTCCATGCCGGCGATCTCCTTCTCGGTCTCGTGCGTCGGCTCGCGCGAGGCCCGCAGCAGGATCGTCGACCTGCGATCGAGACCTTCGAGCTTCTCCGGATCGACTGTAGAGGGTGAAGCATAACTGGATGAGCATGAAGGAAGAGACTGCAGGCGTCTGGTGGCGACTGCACGCACCTTTGCTCATCTGCAGGATGGTGATGCCCGCGCAGATGGTCAAGAAGCCAAGCACAATGGTGATGATGCCGACGGTTGTCGTCTTGAGACCTTGGTAGAGAACCTGGAAGAGGGATGGAGGCGTGAGCGACAGCCGAAGTTTTGCTTGCGGCCACTCGACGCACGATGGAAGAGACTGGACCCGTCGGAGACATGGTAAGGTCAGCGTCGGAGAGGAGTGGCAATGGACGCTCAGTAATACCAAACTCACCTAGTGTGCAGAAGGTGAAGAGGACTAGAAGACGTCGAGAGGAGTCAGCAGCATCCCGCTGGTACTCACACGGAGTGGAGGGTGTACCGTAATACGTCGGTGTCACCATAGCCGTGTTGAAGAGTTCTAGAGCTTTGTTGAGGTAGCTGCAGGAAAGGCTCAGGTCAAAGGAGATCATCGACGAGCAGTGTAGCTGACGAATGCGCACTTGATCTCGATCAAGAGCGTCACAACTGTGTCGAGGGGAGTGGCGTCAGTGCTGACCGTCTTGACGAAGCGACTATCGATGGGACTGACCGACAAAAACAAAGAGGAACCAGAAAAACCAGAAGGTGACCTGGCAGAGACAAGCGCTCGGATCAGCCCTGCGCTGAGACGGACTTTGAATAGGCAGGGGCGCACCTGGTTGTTGCCCCGGATCGAGGTCAGGATCGAAGCGCCCAGGCCTTGCGTGCAGCTGACAGAGAGGCCGCCGATGACCGAGCAGATGCCGATGTGAACGAGCATGGTGCGCTTGCCGTACTGTGAGCGTAAGAGAGCGGATCAGATGGGCCAAGCAGTCGACGCCTTCCAAAACGTGACGACGCACCCTCGGCTCGAAATAGAAGACGCCGGCGAGCGCGAGCAAAACCATCACGACCAGCCAGGCGAGGAAGCCCGGAGCGATGAAGAGGTGCATGAACGGCCTGATTTCGGTCACCGACTGCTGCTCTGGAGCATTTAATGCGATAGTGATGCTGCCGACGATGCACAAGAAGCAGCCGATCCAGCCGAAGAACGTTAAGGTTTCCTGCGGGGCGTTTCCACGATCAGCAGGGGTGACTTTCTGCGGCGCCCGAAGGTTAAGGGGAAATACTTTGAGAAAAATGTGGCTGAGTATGGCGCATATAACGACACTTAGCGCGCCCAGGGGGGTGACGAGGACGGCGGCGGTGAAGCTGCGAGGCGCCATTTGTGTCAGCCTGTGGTTGGAATCTCGCGACGTGCTGCTGAAGCGCACCTGTAAGCGACCAGGTTGCAGATCTGACGCAGATAGGGAAGCAAGTCAGATACAGGAAAGCTCCGCTCTTGGATGAGACGCGAGGCGCACCTCGCCGACGATCATCCTGTCGAGGGACAGCCGACAGGCAGCCGCGCAAGAGGAGGGCACGAGGGTCAGCTCGCGCGCGCAGCCGAGCTCGACAGACGGCTATGCAGTGGGCGCCTGACGCACATAATCATGCCCGTCCACCAGAGCCTGTGGGAAGGAGAGAAGGCAGCTGGGGGTCAGCCAGGCCTCGTCTGGTCGAGGCGATCAGCTGCGCAGACTCACCAGTCCTTCAGATATTGATGGCCGCCCTCGCCGGCAACGCTGCCCGTCTTGGCCAGCGACCTGAGCAGGCCTTTCTTCTTGACGACGAAGCTGGAGCCGATGAAAAAGCCCGACGCGATGGCGAGGATGAGGCCAATGATCTTGAACGAAGCCGGCTGCTCGCTATGCGAGGCTGCAGCGGACGATGATGCCGAGGCAGCCGCGCTGGCGCTCGCGATGACGGTCGACATGTCCAGGAACGGGCGACAGCTCTGCTGATTTTGGCAAGGGATGGCGAGACAAGCAGTCGTCAGTACAGTTGCTCGACAAGCCTGTCCGACACGGAGAGCCGCACACGGACGCTTGGGGACGAGTACGAGCCGCCGAAGAGGCTGCCGTTGAGGCGAGCCGAGGCGGAGACGGAGGAAGGCGACCGGTGCGCTGCGTCGAGCCGATTGGGCGACGGTAAACAAGGTAGCTCGTAAAGCGGAGACGGAACGTTCTGGTCGACAAGAAGAAGCCCAGCGAGAATCTAGCCGGGAAGCGAAGGTTTGAGGGTGTGGACGTTTGAGGCAGCGAGAGGGGATCGCGTACGCCTCTCGTCGACGACGCCCGAGCCTCCGCGCGCGCCTCTCTTGCCGCTGCGCACGCGGTCGGAGGGACTGTCACTCGCCGAGGGCCGGGTGGGGGGGGGGGGGGGTGGGGGTGCGACTCGCTAA